>Ga0214919_10002839_pt1 | contig 26794 bp, 25 predicted proteins | sample LL1503_MetaG_FD_177994 | JGI IMG/M metagenome (GOLD analysis project Ga0214919, IMG submission 177994) | Freshwater microbial communities from Lake Lanier, Atlanta, Georgia, United States - LL-1503 | ecosystem: Environmental > Aquatic > Freshwater > Lake | place: USA: Georgia | collected...
TAAAAAAGCTTCAAAATTAATTATATTTTCTAGGAGGCATGAGCAAGCGATTTTACATCAAATTAATTTTCATAGATCTAAAAATAAAATTTTAGATGTACTTACAGTGGATATTAATCCGTAGATCATGAATCATTTTTTTTTGTTCAATAAAGAATACTTTTTAAGAGTCATTGATCAATCTATAATTATTTCCAATCCCAGACTTCGTCTTCATGTTGAAATTGATATAAAAACTCTTAATATGTTATTAACATATTTTGAAGGCCTTCCAGAGCAAGAATGGGAAAAAATATTTAGGGATTGTAGCGGTAAGGATAGAACCCAAAGATTCATGGGTGTTGATGGTTTAGTTACAGACCATTCTGGATTTTATGAAAATACTAAATCCACGTCTACCATGCTCTATGGTGAAGAGCTTTTTAAGTTGCTTTGTAAGAGACAAGTATTGATAAAACATTCCGCCCATGCACAGTTAACTTTTAAAACTATGAATAATTTACTAGATCAAGATAATTTAGGCTCATTTCATCAAAGGGTTGGGCAATATGTTTTGCTTGGTTTAAGAAATTCTGAGCCATGGCGCGCCTGGCAGAATCAGAAATTTTCTCCGGATGGACTTAAATTAGTAGGTGAAAATTATCTTCAAATTCAAGAGCCATTCTTTGATACAAGATTTACAAATACAGATATGAATGGTTTTCGTGTTCTTGATTTTGGTTGTGGTAATGGATATTTTAGCGCTAAATTTGCTGAAGCAGGAGCCACAGTTATAGGATTAGACTCCTCTGAAGAATTAATATCTTTAGCTAATGAAAATTATAGCGCTAATACTAAAGTAGAATTTATTCTTACTAAAACAGTATTAGAATCTATTGAGTATCTAAATAATTTAAATGAAAAATCTATAAATTTGATCTATCTTCAGGACACTTTGCTATTGTTATTAAATCCGAAAGATGGTTTGCCAAGTGAAATTTTATCTGAGCTGTTTCAAGCATTTCGTCGAATTTTAGTAGATGGTGGTGAAATAAACGCCATGGAGCCTAATGCGACATTTTGGCTTGCTGGAAGATATGGGGATTCTAAAGCGCCATTTGCAATTGTTACAGAATATCGCAATCATGTTTTTAATGTTGTGCCTAATTTGGGTGAAATGATCTATCCTCTAGCAAATGAAGGATTTGGCCTTGTAGAGTATACCCATCCTGAGCATACCGATCCAAATCACCCTGACCATGTGTACGCAAAAGAATTTCCTATCTGGGATTTTTTTAGATTTAAACTCATCAAGTAAATGAATGTTTTAAATGATCTTAGCAATTGCCTTCAAGAACTTTTAAAAGATGACGATCGTCCGATAGTTGTTTTTTCTTCCGCATGGCCTTTTTTTCGTGCCACTGGTTATTCTGGTGACCAAGTTGTTGAAGAGTTATTGCAAGTTATAATCGATGCTGCAGCTGATCGAAGCTTATTAATGCCTGCTTTTTCAAATGGGTACAATAGTAATAAGTTTAATTTGGATGCTGAACCCAGTACTGCAGGAGTTTTATCGAATGCATTTCGACAAAGACACGGGGTTATCCGCACCTTAAGTGCATTTTTCTCATTTTCTGTAAAAGGCCCAGCTATTCCAGAAGTTTATGATCTTATGCCACAAGATGCATGGGGGGATGATTCCATTTATCATTGGATGGAGCTTAAAAATGCAAGATTTATTATGTTGGGGGTGGATCCTTCCCATTGCAGCTTTATCCACAGAGTTGAATGGCTATTAAGTGATCTTATTACTTACAGATATTTGAAGACGTTTGAAGGTATTTTATGCCGAAATAGTATAAACATTCAGTGTCAGGAAAGAGTTTTTGTTAGGAGCTTAATGCCGGAAGCAATTAACGATTTTAGAGTGTTGAATGAGCCACTTAAAAACTCGGGGATGATAACTTCTTTTGTGCAAGGTATTCCAGTTTCTTTATATGATGCCAATCAAGTTTTATCTTCAATACTTCCTCTTATGCAAGAAGATCCCTTTATAACAGTAATGAATAAAAATGATTTTAAAAGGCTTAAAAAATGACCACTAATAATTTAGTTGCTTCAATATTAAATAATATTTTGCAATCAAAAGGGCATAAAATTTCAGATTATGATGAAAAAATTTTCGAAAAAGGCCTTATTGATTCGTACGGTATCGTTGAGCTTGTGATAGAGCTTGAAAAATTTTTTAATATAAAAATTCCGTATGAAAGTATGCTAATTCAAAATTTTTCATCTGTTAATGAAATTTCAAAATTTATTAAGCAATTAAAAAGCCAGGAATTATGAATCTAGATAGCATTTATGAATGGGCTAATGATTTATTTTATATCAATCGAAGCCTTACAGGAGAAGGCGTTCGAGAAACGCTTTTATACCTTAAAAAAATTCTACCCGATCTTTTTATCCATGAGGTGCCGTCTGGCACGAAGGCTTTTGATTGGACAGTTCCCGATGAGTGGACGGTTCGTGATGCTTACATTGCAGACGAATCTGGGATGCGTGTTGTAGATTTTCAGCAACATAACTTGCATGTGGTAGGTTATTCAGAGCCGGTTGATCTCTGGTTGGATCGCGAAGAACTGGAGCAGTATCTTCATTCATTACCAGACCAGCCGAACGCAATCCCCTATGTTACGTCATATTATGAGAGACGATGGGGATTTTGCTTGACACATAATCAACGGATGCTATTGCCACAAGGGCTATATCATGTCGTAGTGGACAGTGATTTAAAGCCTGGTGTATTGAATTATGCTGAATTAATTCTCCCCGGGGAGACCGATGAGGAAATACTACTATCGACTTACATTTGCCATCCATCAATGGCCAATAATGAGTTATCAGGCCCTATTGTAACCACGGCCCTGGCACAATGGCTTCAAAACCTTGAAAAGCGTCGTTACACTTACCGAATAGTTTTTATTCCAGAAACTATTGGCTCAATAGTTTATTTAAGCAAGAATATTGATCAGCTGAAACGTCAAGTAATAGCAGGATTTAACATCACTTGTATTGGTGACGATCGCTGCTACTCTTATTTGCCATCTCGTAATGGAAGTTCTTTGTCCGATCAAGTAGCTTTGCATGTTTTGCATCATACTGACACCAATTTTAAGCGCTACAGTTGGCTTGATCGCGGTAGTGATGAACGCCAGTATTGTGCGCCTGGAATCGATTTGCCGATAGCAACTATTATGAGGAGTAAGTATGGTGAATATCCTGAGTATCATACCTCACTCGATAACTTTGACGTGGTAACCCCAAGTGGCTTGGAGGGTGGTTTTATTGCTCTGCGTCGTGCCATTGAAATTATAGAATATAACATTTATCTCAAGACAGCTGTACTTTGCGAGCCTCAACTTGGCAGACGTGGCCTCTATCCAAGTCTAAGCACTAAAGAATCAGGAGAGCAGGTCAGAGCAATGATGAATCTTATTTCCTACTGTGACGGTTCACGCACATTGCTTGAAATAGCCAATCTTATTGAAGAGCCTTTCTGGGACTTGATGGTAATTGTTGAAAAATTAGTTGATCATAGATTGTTAGAGAAGAGCTGTATTTCAACTGCACTAACAGCATAATTATATATGCCAAACAAACCTCGCTATTTAATTACCACCAGCGACGAACGCACATGGAAGTTTGATCGTCCTGTTGTCTTTTTGGGTGAATGGTGTCGAACTTATAATCGAAAGCATATTTGGCAGAATATGGATGCTATTGTTGCTAAGCCTTATGGCTTGGGTTTGGCTCAGAAAGATGCTGATAATAACGAGGCTCGCGCATTGGAAGAAAGCCTTTTATCCAAGTTGCGTGAGGTGTTAAATGAGCATCATGGTGTGAAACATAATACTCGGTTTTGGCGGATTGTTTTAGGACACTGGTTGCGCCGCTATGTAGATGTGATATTAAACCGTGTTAAAACGCTTGAACTGTGTATGCAGGCATATGAAATTTCAGGCACCACGACTTATTCAAATATTAACTATACATTAGCAACAACAGATTCATATTCAGCAATTTGGGCTTTTAATAACAATCGCTGGAATAATGCGTTGGACGTTCGTATTTTAGATTTAATGAGGGTAACAAGTTTCCCTGTCGAAGTTGTCGAAGACTGCACATTACAAGGCTACCATTTTAATTTTATAGCCGAGCCCAGCACTTTAAAAAGAACAGTTCTGAAATGGAGTCATCTTCAAGTGGGCAAGTTATTGAGTTGGTTAGCGAGAGATAGTGATGCTTTTATCATCAATAGTTACTTGTCAAAAAAAAATGAAATTAAATTGCAATTGGCTTTGAAGCAATGTCCTCAATTATGGATTTCACCAAAACATGAGGTAGTAGATAAGCCTGATAAAACCTTACGGGAAAATTTGGCTATCCAGTTTGTTAGTCAATCAGACAATAACCTAGAAAGCATTCTGAGTCTAATATTATTTGAATTGCTGCCCGTCTGTTTTTTAGAGGGCTTTGTTAATCTAAATATGGCGGTAAAACAGCAGCCTTGGCCTAAGTTTCCCAAATTTATTTTTACTAGTAATAACTTTGATACTGATGAAGTATTTAAATTATGGGTAGCTACTAAGATTGAATCTGGCTCGAAATATTTTACGGGGCAGCATGGAAATAATTATGGGACTCATCGATATTTTGGACAAATCACACCAGAAGAATTGACCGCTGACAAATTTATCACATGGGGCTGGACCGATAACTTGCTCCAGCATACACCTACTTTTTTATTTAAGGTCGCATCTCGAAAACCTGAAAATTACAATCCGCAAGGTGGCTTGCTGTTGATTGAGTCATGCCTTAATCACCGCATCACTACCTGGGATGGAACTTTTGAGTTCGCTAATTATTTTCAGGATCAGCAGCATTTTATAAAATTGCTCAAGAATCAGCCAAAACAGAATCTGACTATTAGGTTGCACAGTGGCTACAAATACATGGATTGGAACGAACTAGCTAGGTGGCAAGCATTTGATCCATCACTAAGGATTGACAATGGCGATGGTCCTATAAGTGAATTGATTTCTTATAGCAAGTTGGTAGTTCATAGTTATGATTCAACAGGGATATTGGAAACACTGTCACAAAACATCCCAAGCTTGGCATTTTGGCAAAATGGTTTTGAACATCTGCGAGATAGTGCTAAGCCCTACTACCAGTTATTAGTTGATGCTGGAATCGTACATTTAAGTCCAGAATCACTTGCGCATAAGGTTAATGAGGTATGGCATGATCTCGATGCTTGGTGGTTGCGAGATGATGTGCAAGGCGCTAGATTGAAGTTTTGTGAGCGTTATGCACGAACAAGCCAAAATCCTGTTCGGGAACTTAAACGTAAATTGTTGTGTGTAGATTAAATAAATGAAAGTCTCAATTTGTATCCCAACATACAACCGAGCTTCTCATCTGGCTAATTGTTTAAATTCGATTATTAGTTGCAGCTTAAATTCAGATATAGCATTTCAAATTTGCGTTTCAGATAATCATTCAACCGATGACACCGAAAGCGTTGTAAAGAACGCACAATCGTTTATAGATATTAAGTACCATAAAAATGAAATTAATATTGGTATGTCAAGAAACTTTCTCAAGGTTGTTTCTATGGCGGATAATGATTTCATTTGGATGATTGGTGATGATGATTTGTTGTTGTTAGACTCAATAACTAGATTGAATAAGATATTGATTGAACACCCATCTGTGGATTTTATATATGTCAATTCATTTCATTTGAATACTGCCTATTTAAATGATTTCCCACACCCTTTTGATATTAACAACTTACCAAATAATATGGATCGCTTTTCAAAATGTACTGAAGAACGCGAAATGCCATTTTTCAATTTAATTAATCCGCATGTTTCCTTTGATTTTTTAGGCGGGATATTTCTCTCGGTTTTTAGAAAAAAAAAATGGGATGATAATGTGGGCGTGCTAGACAAAAATGCAATCCATGATAACCTTATATTTTCACATTTAGACAACACATTCCCACATCTAACAATATATGCTAAGGCATTCTCAAGTTCAAAGGCTTACTTTAATGCAACCCCGCTGAATGTGTGCTTAACGGGTGCGCGTGAATGGGCGCCAATGAGCTCACTTGTTATGAGTGTGCGGCTGATAGAGGCTTTGGGGGAATACAGAAAGAATGGGTTGCTATTTAGGCAGTACGTGCATTGTAAAAATTATGCCCTTAAAAATTTTATACCTGACTTCATAAATATGTTGTTACATAGAGACGTGTCTGGCTTTGCTTATATTAAGCCCTTCAAGTTAGTTTTTGATAATTGCTTGTATCCAAATTTTTACTTATCTTTACTTTATTTTATTGGAAGACGAGTTGGTAAGATGTTACGTTATTCATTTATAGCACTGATAAAATTTCTTTTTTTTACTAATAAAATATAATGGAATTACTTATGATTGAAAATAATCTTAGGCAACAAATATTAGCTTTGGTCGAACAATATAGTATATTGAAATATGAAAAAAAACCGTTCTTAGCAGGTTCAGATATCATTCCACCATCCGGCAAAGTGCTTGGTTCGCAAGAGTTAAAAAATATGGTTGAAGCCTCATTGGATGGTTGGCTAACTGCAGGGCGCTTCAATGAAGCATTTGAAAAACGATTAGCTGAATATCTCGGAGTTAAATTCCTCATCACAACCAATTCAGGCTCTTCAGCAAATTTACTCGCCTTTACTGCGCTCACATCACCTAGGCTAGGTGATCGTGCCATTAAACCAGGCGATGAGGTTATAGGCGTTGCGGCTGGTTTTCCTACCACAGTAAATCCAATCTTGCAGTTTGGTGCGGTACCTGTATTTGTCGATATTGATCTGGCTTCACATAATATTGATGCTGACAAAATTGAAGCGGCTATAAGCCCTAAAACTAAAGCGATTATGCTCGCACATTCTTTAGGTAATCCATTCAACATTAAATTAGTGATGGAGATCTGCCGTAAACACGATCTCTGGCTAATTGAAGATAACTGTGATGCCTTGGGCTCTCGATACAACGGTCAACTCACTGGTACATTTGGTGATATCGGCACTTTAAGTTTCTACCCAGCGCATCACATCACCATGGGCGAGGGTGGTGCGGTATTCACTAACAATCATGAACTAAAACTTATAACTGAATCTTTCCGTGATTGGGGTCGTGATTGCTACTGCCAGCCAGGTAAAGACAACACCTGTGGTAAACGTTTTTGCTGGAAATTAGGCAACTTACCAGAAGGGTATGACCATAAATACACATATTCACATCTAGGTTACAACTTAAAGATTACTGATATGCAAGCAGCATGTGGTTTGGCGCAGATGGACAAGCTTGATGGTTTTGTCCAAGCTCGTAAAGATAATTTTTCTTACCTTAGAAATAGACTTTCCTCATGTGAAGAGTTCTTGATTCTGCCCGAAGCTACAGCTAATAGCGACCCTTCATGGTTTGGTTTTTTAATGACCATTCGTCCCGAAGCAGATATTAGTAGAATGGATTTAATTAATTATCTAGACCAGAATAAAATTGGTACACGTCTTTTATTTGCTGGCAACCTAACTCGCCAACCTTATATGCTCGGCCGTAACTTTAGAATTAGTGGCGACCTCACTAATACTGATTTGGTCATGAACAATAGCTTCTGGGTCGGCATTTATCCTGGACTGAGCGAAGAAATGCTGAGTTTTATTGCAGATAAAATAGAGGCGTTTTTTGGGCTTGGATTCTGAAAATATGGATTATCACTTTTAAATTTTCCAATTTTAATGATAATTAAACGCATTGCACTCGTAACTGGTGGGACTGGCTTTACAGGATCATATTTAATTAAACGGTTGGTTAATGATGGCTGGATGGTTCATGCGGTCGTACGCGCGAGTTCAGATTTAGGTATTTTAAGCACAGTTATTGATAAGATAAAATATCACCGACATGATGGAAGTGCAGCAGCTTTGATAAAAATAATTGCGATATCTAAACCAGATATCGTTTTTCATTTGGCTGCATTGGTAATTACACAACATACACCAGAGGATATTGCTCCGCTATTGCAAAGCAATCTTATTTTTTCGACACAATTGTTAGAAGCTATGGTGGTAAACGGTGTATCAAGAATTATAATTACAGGAACATTTTGGCAACATTATGAAAATAAGGACTATTCGCCTACTTGTTTGTATGCAGCTACTAAACAAGCATTTGAGAGTATTTTGCAATATTACATTGAAGCAAAGTCATTACATGCAATAACTTTAATATTATTTGATAGTTATGGCCCTTCTGATCCTCGACCAAAATTATTTTCTTTATTGCATGAAGCCAGTAAATCCGAAAAAGTTCTTACAATGTCACCTGGGGAGCAAAAAATTGATCTAGTTCATATTTTTGATCTCATCGAAGCGTTTGTAGTGGCGTCCACGCTCTTGTTAGAGACTGATATGGTAGGATGCCAGCGCTATAAAGTCTCATCCGGTAATTTAATGAAACTAAAAGATATAGTCAGCATTTATGAAATGATTGTAAATATAAAATTACCTATACAATGGGGTGGTAGGCCATATAGGGACAGGGAGGTGATGTTGCCGTATTTGCAGGGTGAGGAATTACCAGGATGGAGTCCAAAGATTTCATTGGTTGACGGTATAAAAACTCTATTTACTAAACCATAATAAGTTTCAAAAAATCACTTAAATATATTGCAATGCAATTTTAATTTAAAAACAGGAATTTTATGAACGGTAAATTATTAAGTAAGTTTTTTTATGGAAGGAAGGTTTTTATTACCGGCCACACCGGCTTTAAAGGTTCATGGCTTGCCTTTTTATTAAATGAGATGGGTGCTGATGTGATGGGGTTTGCCTTGCCACCTGCAACTATCATGAATCATTTTGATTTAGTAGAGCTGGATAAAAAAATTAAGCATGTTGTTGGGGATATTCGCGACTCCGTTTTATTAACAAATACATTAGATGAATTTAAACCTGAATTTGTATTTCATCTAGCTGCTCAGGCCTTGGTCAGGCCTTCTTATGATGACCCTACAGCTACTTTTTCAATTAATGTTATGGGTTCGGTTAATCTGTTAGATGCGGTGCGACAGTGTGAGTCGGTTCGCTCTCTGGTATATATCACGTCAGATAAGTGTTATGAAAATGTCGAATGGGTTTGGGGGTACAGAGAAAACGACAAGCTGGGCGGACATGATCCATATAGCGCATCAAAAGCAGCTGCCGAAATTGTATTTTCATCCTATCTTCGTTCGTTTTTTGAATCGCGTTCATCATTAGGAGCAGCAAGTACAAGAGCTGGCAATGTTATTGGTGGAGGTGATTGGGCTATAGATCGAATTATTCCTGACTGTATTCGTGCCATTGCGTCTGGGGAGCCCATCCGTTTACGTAACCCTGCCGCAACTCGTCCTTGGCAGCATGTATTAGAACCACTTGCAGGCTATTTATTATTAGCGGCCCGTTTATACGAAGAGCCGCAACGGTGGGGCGGGTCGTGGAACTTTGGCCCATCTACCCATGAAGTTCGCACGGTGCAGAATGTGGCAGAGAAGATTATTGGCCACTTAGGTAAGGGGCGTATTGAAATTGTTGAATCTAAAAGACAGACGCATGAGGCGCGCTTGCTGCAGCTAAATTGTGACAAAGCGCATCAATTGTTGGGTTGGTATCCGCGCTGGCATGTGGAACAGACTTTAGAGGCAACTGCACTTTGGTATAAAATCATTATGAATGGCGGTAGTGCGGAGCAGATTACGCGCTCGCAAATCCAAGCCTTCTTCCCGGAGCTAATATGATAGATGGAGTAATAATTACGCCCTTGAGGCAAATATTTGATGAGCGCGGTAAAGTAATGCACATGCTGCGTGAAGATTCGCCGGTGTTTTCTAGGTTTGGAGAGATTTACTTTTCATGTACCCATCCAGGCGTGGTTAAGGCTTGGCACATGCATAAAAAAATGACTTTGAATTATGCAGTCATTCATGGCGAGATTAAATTTGTATTATTTGATGACCGGACCGATAGCCCTACCCGCGGTGAAATACAAGAGTTTTTTATTTCCCCTGAAAACTACATGTTAGTAACAGTACCACCTATGGTATGGAATGGCTTTAAAAGCATAGGTACTACAACCTCGATCGTTGCTAATTGTTCTACATTGCCGCACAGCGCTGATGAACTTGAGCGGCGCTCACCGAGGGATGCAAGTATCCCTTATAGTTGGGTGCTCGAGCATCGTTGATTTAAAAATTCTATAGTTTACTAAATAAGGTTTTATTTTATGAAAGTTATACTTCTTGCTGGTGGTTTTGGTTCACGTTTGGCTGAATATACCGATGTAATCCCTAAGCCTATGGTGCCTGTGGGCGGAAAGCCTATTCTTTGGCATATTATGCAAACTTATGCACGCTTTGGGCACAAAGATTTTTATGTGGCCTTGGGTTACAAGGCGGAAGTAATTAAAGAATATTTTCTTAATTATCGTGCGCTAAATGCCGATTTTACGATAGACCTTGCTTCTGGCAATGTATCAGTTCACCAAGTTGATCCTGTAGATTGGAAAGTAACCTTGGTGAATACCGGCGACGCCTCAATGACAGGGGGTCGTGTAAAGCGCATGCAATCCCTCATAGGCAACGAAACCTGTATGCTTACCTATGGAGATGGAGTTGCTGACATTGACTTAGATGCATTGTTAGCCTTCCATTATAGTCATGGCAAAATGATCACCGTGTCTGCGGTTCGTCCAGCAGCGCGTTTTGGTGAACTTGAAATGAATGGTCCGCGTGTAGCAAGTTTTCAGGAAAAACCGCAGATGCATGATGGCTGGATTAATGGCGGTTATTTTGTATTTGAGCCCGCATTTTTTGATTTAATTGCTGACGATAGCACGCTTTTAGAGCGTGAGCCATTAGAAAAAGCCACTCAAGCAGGTGAATTGATGGCGTACCGTCATGATGGATTTTGGCACTGCATGGATACTAAACGTGACCATGAGTTACTTGAATCTCTCTGGGCGAAGGGCGCACCCTGGGCTGTTTAGCTTAACAATGCGTATACTGATTACCGGTGGTTTTGGTTTTATTGGTGGGCGACTGGCTGTAAATTTAGCGCAACTTGGTCATCAAATCATACTCGGGACACGTCATTCAATTGCATCCCCAGACTGGTTGCCACAAGCAGAAGTGTCAAAAATTGTGTGGGACGATGAAGTGGTACTTAAGCGTAGTTGCAATGGTGTTGATATAATTATTCACGCGGCGGGCATGAATGCTCAAGATTGTAAAACTGATCCCGAAGCTGCTTTAGCGTTTAACGGCTTGGCAACTGCACGATTAGTTGCGGCGGCAAGCAGGGGAAGTGCAAAGAAGTTTATTTACCTATCCACTGCCCATGTTTATTGCAATCCGCTAGCCGGCACGATTACTGAAAAAACTTGTCCGAGCAATCTTCATCCCTATGCTACCTCGCATCTTGCAGGCGAGCATGCAGTGTTAAGTGCAAGTAGTCATGGGAGATTTCAAGGTATCGTATTGCGTTTATCTAATGTCTTTGGCGCACCGATGCAAAAGGATATGAATTGCTGGATGCTGCTAGTCAATGATTTATGTAGGCAGGCGGCAGAAACCCGTGCACTGGTGTTACAAACCAATGGGATGCAGCAACGAGATTTTATTAGTTTGACTAACGTCTGTCGAATAATTGAAAAGCTTGTGATTGGCCATGCTGAACTTAAGCATGCTCACGTCTTTAATGTGGGTGAAGGTATATCGCAATCAGTGCTCGAAATGGCAAAGTTGATCCAGCAACGTTGCATTAAAGTATTAGGCTTTGAGCCGGAATTACAACTTAAACACGGTGAATTTAATGAGCAACATTCATCGCTGAATTATCGCACCGACAACTTAAACTCGTTGGGTATTGATTGTAAAAGCCTAGGCTACTTAGAGGAAATTGATAGTCTTTTGCGATTTTGCCAGGAAATATTTTCTCAAAAAGTCTAAATGCATGAATGATACAGTGAGTCCATTAGTTTCCGTTGTGATTCCCAGTTATAACCATGGCCGATTCTTAGGTCGAGCGTTGCAATCGTACTTGATCAAACCTATACGAAATCGGAAGTGATTGTTATTGATAATCATTCGACCGATAACACCGATGCAGTTATGGTAAGCTTTCCAGATCCGCGTATTACCTATTTAAAAATCCATAACAATGGAATTATTGCAGCATCAAGAAATATTGGTTTACGTCTAGCCAAGGGTGAGTGGATTGCATTTTTGGATTCGGATGACTATTGGAGTAGAAATAAACTTGAGCAATGTATTTTAAATCGTAGTAATAATGACGTTATTTATCATAAGTTGATGTGTTATAAAGCTCTTAATTCAGGATATATTAAAGAAGAAGGGGGATTGGATTGTCGAGATATATCTAATAACCCTCACCATAATTTGCTTAAATATGGACCGTCTCTAACGACCTCAGGTATTCATGTAAAAAAAGATTGTCTTATGGCGCTAAGTGGCTTTGATGAAAGTATAAATATAGTTGGTGGGGAGGATTACGACCTATGGTTGCGTTTGGCTGAAAATAATTACAAGTTCAAATTCATTAACATCTATCTTGGATACTACCTTATTAATGGTAATCATGTTACCTCAGCAGAGAAAAGTTTAAAAATTATCAATTACCTGAATATGAAACACTTTGAATTATTTTTTGTATGGTTGTCCGGATTGGGCACATAAGTAGATGTTGGCTATTTATATAAAAATGCAGCGTTATACAGAAGCTAAAAATTATGGATATAAAGTTGCATCAAACCTCCCCTTTATAAGAGTTGTAAATATTTTCAGATTATTAATGCGAGCAGTGGTGTTAAGAAAATTTTTCAGCATTAGGGCGATAAGTTAACTTGGAAACAAGTATTAATATAATTGACTTATTGAAAACACATATTACAAATGCATAGATTTAATTCACTACAGGCCACCTTGTTTCTCTTTTTGCAAGCTTTAGGACTAAAAGTAATATTTTATCCTTTGATTTTACTTAATATTTTGAGAAAACCTCAGGCTGTTGTGAGGAGCTCTAAAGTTATGATGGGTTTAGTTATTATGGCATTAACTTTACTTTCACTTGTCATGAGGGGAGCTTCAGTTGATTTGCTTGTAAATGTCATCAGATTCTATTTTGGTCTGCTAATCGTGTACATCGCATTTTATACTAATCCACGTTTACGAATAACTAACGCTTCACTATGGATTTTTTCTATTTTTAATATTTGTGAATTTTTATCTTTTCATTTGGGACTGACATTTTTCACTTATTCACAAATTAACCAATTGGGTGTTGATAGTGAATCAAGAGTTCGAATAGGCGAAGGTGTCTTAAGAGTTCTTGGCCCTGCATTAAACTCAAGTGTTAGCGGATCAATTCTTGCCATTTCTTTTTTTATTGGAATCAAAAATTTCATTCAATTTCCATTAAGAGATAAGCAAAATAAATATCTGCTGTTTTTTATTTTTCTTGCTTTTTTATTTACTGGATCAACAACTGCGTGGATTGTTTTTATTTTTTGTGGTGTTAACCATTTTTTAGGTAGACGGAAAAAAATAAAATTAACTTATTCAGCTGTATACTCCTTTCTTTTTTTAGCATTAGTCTTTTTTGCATTACTGCAAATTGAATTATTTGGGAACCTAATTGAAACTCTAATATCTGGGAAGTTGAGTTTTGATTACATAAATTTTGTTGTCAATGATAAATATTTGGCATTACTAGATAATATGGGCTTATCGCTTTGGAATATTTTTCTCGGAGCAGATTTGTTGATGTTTGATACAAAACAAATTGGTGGGGATTTCGCGATTTTAAATTTTATTTATTTGGTTGGTTGGCCCTTAGCTATTATTTATTTTGCTTATTTGATGTATTTATGTGCTAATAAGTTTAAATTTTTTTTGTTGACAGGATTGCTTGCATCATCCCATTACGGGATTTTGTTTACTCTAACTGGGCAGGTATTTTTCGGAGCTTTAATTGCAGGGTCAATTTATGTAAATAATCAAGTGCATAAAAATATAAACGATAAGTAGAATACATTTTTTTTATTTATATTGAATAATGCTCACATACTGATTATTGTATACGATATGTTTTTGAAATGAAAGGAGGGAGCATGGCAGCCATATTAACAGGTGCGAGTGGGAATTTAGGGCAGGAGCTTATAAAGCAAGCTGATTTTGATTTCGTGCAAGTTAATAGAAATGATTGGTTAAATCTTGATCAGATATTTGCATCTGGTATTGATGTTGTAATTCATGCTGCAAGTGACCTTCATACAAGAGTTGATATGTACCCAACTAATTTATTGGATTCTAATGTGCTGTCAACCGCAAAGATTTTAGAGTCTGTTCGCAAACATAATATTCCACGATTTATTTATATCAGTAGTTGCTCGGTTTATGGAACAAGCCTTTCTTCTCATGAAATTAGTAAGTGTAGTCCGGTGAGTTTAAATGGGATAACAAAATTGCTAAATGAGAAGCTGATTGAGGAGTATTGCTCCGCGAATAAGATTAAGTTCGAGATACTCCGTGTGTTTAACCTTTACGGGGGGCAAGACAGATTTTCAATATTTAGCAACATGAAAAAGTCTCTAGAAAATAATCAGCCATTTATTTTAAATAACAAAGGTATTGCTCAGCGGGATTTTATTCATGTTTCAGATATTGCGGGAATTATTTTATTTATTTTAAATACGAATATGCCATATCCCTACTTAAATATAGGAACAGGCTCTGCAACAAAAGTATCTTTTTTAGTTGATTTGATTAAACAGAAATACCCAGATTTTCAAGTAATGCATAGCGAGGTGCAAGAGGCTAAATATTCTCGAGCGGATATATCTAAATTATCCAACCTTATTGACTGGAATTTTTTGCGTATTGAAGACTATCTTCACAATGAGTTTAAGCTGAATAATAATGAAACTGACTAATGTAAAATCGCTTGCAGTTTTTTACGACTTATTGGCTGCAATAATTTCTTGGGGGTTGGCATGTCTCATAAGATTTGATTTTGACCTTTCATCATACGGGTTAATTGATATGTTGAAAGTAATGGTGTGGTTTGTGCCACTGCAGGTTATGTTATTTTGGATGCTTGGAATATATAGAACTATATGGAAATATGCTGGCGCACCTGATTTGCTCAGAATATTTTTAGTAATTTCGATACCCCCCCCGCTAATTATCCTTTCTTCTGAATTGCTTCAGTTTAATCTGAATATCACTAGTTCAATTTTGCTAAATAGCTGTCTAATAATGTTTATCCTAATGGGTGGTGGTCGTTTTATCTATAAGTTTTGGGTAGAGTATTCTATTTCACGAGTAAATAGAGATAATCTAGAGCCGGTTTTTATTTTAGGATCAGGTGTTGCTGCAATGACTCTTTCAAAAGAGTTAACCCATAGTTTATATTGGAAACTTTCTGGTTTCTTTGATGATGACTTGACTAAGCATGGACGAACTATTAACGGTGTTAAGGTAATTGGTTCTCTAGATTCCCTCCCTTATTGGTCGGAAAGAATGGGAGTAAGACAAGCAATTATTGCTATGCCTTCTTCTTCGTTAGAAGTAAAAAATATCTTGATTCAAATGTGTAAAAATAATGGGATCGAGGTTTTTTCAATGCCATCGCTTGATAAGTTATTGCGTGGTGGCGAAGCTTTGTCTAATCTAAATCACATAGATCTTGATGATTTGTTAGGACGCCTACCTGTTAAATTAGACTTTGATCCATTGTCACGTTTTCTCAAGAATAAAACTGTTTTGATAACTGGTGCAGGCGGTTCAATTGGTTCGGAGTTATGTCGTCAAGTGGCATTATTCGAACCCCTAACTCTTATTATGATTGAATTAAATGAATTTGCATTGTATAAGTTAGAGCAAGAGTTGGTCGGATTATATCCAAATGTATCTTGTAAATTCTTGTTAGGAGATGTGCGAGATTTTTCAAGGATGGATGAAATATTCATTACTTATAATCCAGATGTAGTTTTTCATGCTGCGGCATATAAGCATGTTCCTCTTCTTGAGATTGAAAACTCATGGCAAGCAATTCAAAATAATGTGCTAGGCACTTGGACGGTAGCAAGCTTAGCCCAGCGTAATAAAGTTAGTAAATTCGTGTTAATTTCTACAGATAAGGCTGTCAATCCTACTAATGTAATGGGGGCAACTAAAAGACTAGCCGAGAAAGTCTGTCAGGGTTTGCAAAAGTCAATTGGACTAGATTTTGTAGTTGTTCGCTTTGGAAATGTTTTAGGTAGCACCGGTAGTGTAATTCCAAAATTCCGTGAACAGATTGCTAAGGGCGGTCCTATTACAGTGACTCATCCTGAAATCACTAGATACTTTATGTCAATTCCAGAAGCTACTCAACTAGTTTTACAAGCAGGTATGATTGGCAAGAAAGCTGAGATATTTGTTTTAGATATGGGTGAATCAGTGAAAATTGTTGATCTTGCAAAAAACCTTATTCGACTTTCTGGGCTCAATGAAAATGAAATTAGAATTATTTTTACTGGGTTACGTCCTGGTGAGAAATTATATGAAGAGCTATTAGCAGATAATGAGGTTACCTTGCCAACAGTTCATCCGAAATTACGTATAGCCAAAGCACAAACAGTTGATGATTTATGGTTGAAAAGCTTAATGATTTGGATTAATGACTCAAAAATAAATAATGAAAAAAACATTAAGCTAAATCTAGTTAAGTGGGTTCCAGAATATATGCCATATTATAAATGAAAAAAGTCTGTTTTGTTTCTACCATAGCATGGCCTCTTAAAGTATATATGATGCCTCATATTCGCAGAATTGCGATGAGACATCGAGTGACTTTGGCAGCTGATAATATATCTGAGCTTGAGTTGAAAAATTTAGAATACGATATTTCAAAAAAAGATATATCTATATTGCGGCAAATAAATTTATTTTCAGATCTAGTAACACTCTTCAAGCTTTGGCAATTTTTTAGGAAAAATCGCTTTTATTGTGTGCATTCAATCATGCCAAAGGCAGGGTTGCTTTCAATGATTGCAGCGGCAGCTGCTTGCGTTCCTGTGCGTTTGCATACATTTACTGGTCAAGTTTGGACCACTAGAACAGGGGTATTAAGACGTTTCCTTATGTTTATGGACAGACTGACTGCTTTGTTCTCGACGCGTGTATTGGCCGACTCTTTGCTGCAACGCGACTTTTTGATTGCCAATAAAATTGTTAAATCTAGTAAGATTGAGGTCCTGGGTGCTGGATCAATTGCGGGCGTTAATACTAATCGCTTTGTACCAAATAGTAAGGTGCGACTAGACGTGAGATGTGAGTTTGGAATTGAGCATGACGATCTTGTTTTTCTATTTATTGGTCGACTTAATAAGGATAAAGGCATATTTGATTTGCTTAAAGCTTTTGAGCTCGTTTGTGTAAATTTTCCGAATTCACATTTAATCCTAGTTGGGCCAGATGAGGGCAACTTTGATGAACATATTCTTACACTAAAAGATTTTCTTAAAAATAAAATCCATCGTGCTGGTTTTACTGAAATGCCTGAACGATATATGGCTTCTGCGGATATTTATTGTCTCCCAAGTTATCGTGAAGGTTTTAACAGTGTAATTTTAGAGGCTTCAGCTACATGCATACCTACTGTTGCTTCACGTATAAATGGTATTGTTGACTCTGTTGTTGAAGGGGTTACGGGAATTCTATATGAGCCTGGTAATGTTCAAGAATTGACAATTGCTATGACTATGTTATCTGAGAATCAATCGTTAAGATTGAAAATGGGAGTTGCAGCGCGTATACATGCAATTGAACATTTCTCTGAAGCTCGGATAACGAATGCTTTTGAGATGTTTTATCATAGGCAGGGTGTAATTTAATTTTAGATGAGCACACAACCGTGCAGGTAATTAAGAATAATTCGCCCACACCTTTTACTGAGCCGCAGACGGTACTAGTAACTGGCGCAACTGGATTTATTGGCACAAGATTAACATCTTTATTGTTGTCTCAGAGAGTGGAAGTAAGGCAAGACGTTGCGATCGGATGTATTTCTGATGTTACCGATTGGGCTCAGTCGCTCCGTGGAGTTGATGCAATAGTTCATTTGGCGGCCCGCGTGCATGTGATGAAAGATCAGTCTGACAATCCCTTAGCTGAATTTAGGCGTGTAAACGTTGCCGGAACTTTAAATTTAGCTCAACAGGCGGCGGCGGCAGGTGTGAAGCGATTTATTTTTATTAGTTCGATTAAAGTCAATGGTGAACAAACTCAAAAAGGGCGGCCATTTACTGAAAAAGATATAGCCAATCCTTTGGACAACTACGGTACTTCCAAGCATGAAGCAGAGGAGGGGCTGCGACTTATCGCTAAAGATACCGGTATAGAGGTTGTTATTATTCGGCCTGTTCTAGTCTATGGTCCTGGCGTAAAAGGTAATTTTCTGTCTATGTTGTTTTGGTTGCGTAAAGGTATTCCACTGCCGTTTGGTGCAATTAGTAATGCTCGCAGCCTTGTTGCACTCGATAACTTAGTTGATCTCATTATCACTTGCTTGCACCATCCGGCAGCGGCAAATCAAACCTTTCTTGTTAGTGATGGGGAGGATATTTCGACTACTCAATTGTTGCAATATACTGCATTGGCGATGGGGGTAAGTTCAAGGTTAGTGCCGGTGCCAGCATTAATGATTGAAGTCACTGCTAAGCTGCTGGGCAAAAGCGAAGTTGCGCAAAGGCTATGCGGTAATCTGCAAGTAGATATAAACAAGGCTCGTCAGTTGTTAGGCTGGGTTCCACCTATTTCTGTTAAAGAGGGGTTGCGGAGGGCGGTAAAGGCTTATTTATAATCAGGCGGTGTATTAAAATAAATGAATATTCTTAGGGCATAAATGTATGAGTAATATACTTGAGTTGATTGGCCGTGATCGGCCACTTTTTGTATCAGACATCTCGCGGCATGAAAAAGAGCTCTCTGAAATTGTTTCTTCAAGTCGATTTTTAGTTATTGGTGGCGCTGGGTCAATTGGCCAAGCGGTAACAAGAGAAATTTTTAAACGTGAGCCCAAGGCGCTACATGTGCTAGATATCAGCGAAAATAATGTAGTGGAGCTTGTTCGCGATATACGCAGTTCGCAGGGCTATATCAAAGGAGATTTTCGTACTTTTGCAATTGATTGTGGTAAGCCTGAATTCGGCGCATTAATGCAATGGAGTGGTGGCTACGATTACGTGCTTAATTTGTCTGCACTTAAACACGTACGTAGTGAAAAAGATCCTTTTACGCTGATGCGCTTGATTGAGGTGAACATTTTAAATACTATTAGTACGCTTGCAGCAGCTAAGGCTTCTGGAGCAACTAAATATTTTTGTGTGTCTACTGATAAGGCTGCTAACCCAGTCAATATGATGGGGGCAAGTAAACGCATTATGGAAATGTTCTTGATGCGAGCAAGCCTTGAGATACCAATCTCTACAGCAAGATTTGCTAATGTGGCCTTTTCAGACGGATCTTTACTACACGGTTTTAACCAGCGCTTTGCGAAGCATCAACCAATTGCAGCGCCTAATGATGTAAGGCGTTATTTTGTAACGCCGCAAGAGTCAGGCGAATTGTGCTTGATGTCGTGCTTGTTAGGTGAAAATCGAGACATATTTTTCCCAAAATTGAGTGAAGATTTGCACTTAACTAGGTTTTCTGACATTGCTTCTCGGTATCTATCTGATCTTGGGTATGAAGCTTTTGAATGTGCAACAGAAGACGAAGCGAGAGATCGTGCGCCAGAGTTAATCTCTAAAAAGCAGTGGCCATGTTACTTTTTTTCTAGCGACACCACGGGCGAGAAAGATTTTGAAGAGTTCTTCACTGTCAATGAGGTGCTTGATATGAGTCGTTTTGATAGTGTTGGTGTAATAAAAAATGCACCTATTTTTGATGATGAAAAGTTACAGCATTTTACCAATACCATTGAAGCGATGCGTCAGCAACTTAGGTGGGATAAGCCAGAAATTTTGGCATTATTCTGCACGATGATTCCAGATTTTACACACATAGAAACAGGCAAATATCTTGATGGAAGAATGTAAACATGCAACGTACATTTGATATTTTTTTTTCGTCATTAGCTTTATTAGTATTGTTGCCTTTAATGATTCCTCTCGTCATTATTTTAAGATTTTCTGGTGAAGGCGAAATCTTTTATAAGCAAAATAGAGTCGGGATAAATGGCGAGTCTTTCAGCTTGCTAAAATTTGCCACGATGCTTAAAAATAGCCCAAACCTTGCTAACGGCAATATCACTCTAAAGAATGATCCACGGATACTACCCGCGGGTAACTTGCTCAGAAAAACAAAAATTAATGAGTTGCCACAGCTCCTTAATATTTTTTTGGGAGATATGAGCATTATCGGCCCACGTCCACTGACTCAGGATCATTTTGATATTTATATACCAAGCGTCCAGCAAGCTATTGCTAGCGTGCAACCAGGTTTGTCTGGTATAGGCTCTATTGTTTTTCGTACTGAAGTGGAAATGTTTAATCAGCATGATGATCCTAAGATTTTTTACGCAAAATATATTTCTCCTTACAAGGGCAGACTGGAGGTTTGGTATGTTCAAAATAAAAGCTTATTGACATACTTTATACTAATTTTTTTAACAGTTTGGGTGGTTATTTTTTCTAAGTCGAAAACTATTTGGAAGATATTCCCATCACTTCCGAAACCACCTGAAGAGTTAGAAAAGTACTGCCTATGACTTCATTGACTGTTATTTACTCAATATTTTTGGAATGCAGTAATAGAGAGGAATTAGAAAGAAATGCATTGTTCTAGCTGGCGGTTTTGTTTCAAGTTTAGACTCAGTTATTCAGCTGTTTTCTAAGCAGCTGTTGCTTGTATATGTAAAGCCGATAATTTACTTCCTACTCACCACTTTTTGCCGGTTTTTAAATTAACTTAGAAACATAGTTTTAAATCTTAATTTGTTTTATAAGCGCGATAGCAATCCCTAAGCATAAACCTAAAAAGAGACCAAGGAGGGCGCCAAGTTTAGGCGAGGGGAAATATTTTTTTTCAATACTAATGGGCTGCACTTTGTCGGCTGATTTAGTTTGCTGTGAAGAGAGATCGGTTTTAAGTTTATTAATCTGATCCGTAGCCTGTTTAATTTCGGTATTATTATATAAAACCATATTTGTATAAAGAAGTTCTGCAGAAAAGCGTGCATCATTTGTGTTTAATTCTTTACTTTGTTGTTTATAGTTTAATTTTTTTTTAAATTCTTCCGAAATTTTTAGTTTTTCTTCAGCAAGCCTAAGTTCTGTATTTTTTGATTCAATTAAAGGATTAGCGATCGTGTTTTGACTCTTCTTAATTTCATCAACCATACTCATTAAACAATCATTAATGACTCTTTTACTTTTATCTTGCATACGAAGTTCAATAAGAACTTCGTCTTTTGTAACTGACGATTTCACTACGTCAGACATACTGTAATCGATATCCTTATCCTTATCCTTATCCTTATCCTTATAGAAGTCAGGGTTACAATTTAAAAACGTTTCCTTTGAATAATAGCTATTCATACCAAGCTGAGTCAACGTGATTTTTGGGTTTACGACAAAAGACCCTGAAATTTTAGCCGGGGCGACAAGTACAGAGCCTTGGTAAACTGGCCCAGAAAAATTTCCAAAGAGACTACCTAATAACAAACCCAAGCCCATACAAATTGAAATGAATCTTTTATGGGATTTAAAAAAATGAATGATATCTAAGAGTGAAATTTCATCATCAAAAGTAGGCTGGTTTTTTTGTGTGGTGGTCATAAAGATTCCATTTCTTTTTTTGAAGCCTTTAAGTTAGTTTGGCCAATATGATTAAGACCACGTGTTTTAGCTAAGATCACCTGTCGTTGTCGCTCGGTTAAACTTTTCAATTTGTCTGGCGTATGGGTATTATAGCAATAAGGGCATGAAATGCCTGGGGTATATTTTTCACTTTTTATGTCGTCTTTAGATAGTGGATATCGACACGCATAGCACTGGTCAAATTCACCCACTTCCAAGCCATGCTTAATTGCTACGCGTTGGTCAAAGACAAAGCATTCGCCCTGCCAAAGACTTTTCTCAGGATCAACTTCTTCTAAGTATTTGAGGATGCCGCCTTCCAAGTGATAGACCTCATCAAAGCCCTCACTCATCATATAAGAAGAGGCTTTCTCGCAACGAATCCCGCCGGTACAAAACATCGCGACCTTCTTATGTTTTTTAGGATCAAAATGCGTCTTCACGTATTCGGGGAATTCACGGAAGGTATTGGTTTTAGGATTCACTGCATTTTTGAAAGTACCAATGGCATATTCATAATCGTTACGTGTATCAATGAGGACTACTTCAGGATCAGAAATAATTGCGTTCCAATCTTGAGGCTTCACGTATGTGCCCACCATTTTGGTAGGAGACACACCAGGCACCCCTAAGGTGACGATTTCTTTCTTTAATTTGACCTTCATGCGATAAAAAGGGTGCTTGTCTGACCATGATTCTTTGTGACCTAAATCTTTAAATTTACCTTCAAAGAGAAGATCAGTTCTTAAATAATGAAGAAGTTCTGAGATGGATTTTTCAGGGCCTGCCAAGGTTCCATTGATACCTTCGTCAGCTAAGAGAAGAGTGCCTTTGATGTTTTTAGATATGCAGAAATTGAGAAGTGGCTCTCTTAACGTTTTAAAGTGAGGAAGACTCACAAAATGGTACATAGCGGTCGTTAAATAGGTGTCTTGCATGAGCTTTGTTCTTTATTAAAACTTCTAAAAATGTTATTTTATCAGTCTTTTCAACGATCTTAAATCTTACGGAGTCAACAACATGGCAATTGAACAAACCTTATCCATTATTAAACCTGATGCTGTTAAAAAAAATATGATTGGTCAAATCTATTCACGTTTTGAAAATGCAGGTTTAAAAGTTATCAAAGCTAAAATGACGCATTTATCTCAAGCAGAAGCAGAAGGCTTTTATGTGGCGCATAAAGACCGCCCTTTCTTTAAAGATCTTGTGAGTTTTATGATTTCAGGTCCTGTCATGATTCAGGCTTTAGAAGGTGAAAACGCTGTTTTAAAACACCGTGATTTAATGGGAGCAACGAACCCTAAAGAAGCAGCGCCCGGAACTATTCGTGCTGATTTTGCGGAAAGTATTGATGCGAATGCGGTGCACGGATCTGATTCTTTGGACAACGCTAAAATCGAAATCAAGTACTTCTTCGGTTAATTTTTTAAATGATTAACTTGCTCGATTTAGACTACGAGCACCTCGTTTCATATATTGAAACGTTCGGTGAAAAGCCTTATCGAGCCAAGCAATTGATGCATTGGATTTACCAAGAAAATATCATTGATTTCAATGAGATGACTGATATTTCTAAAGTATTTCGTGATGTACTAAAAGACAAAACTAATATTCAATTACCATCCATCATGAGTGATGCGATGTCGGACGACGGCACACGTAAATGGCTATTTGATGTAGGGGGTAATAATGGGATTGAAACCGTTTTTATTCCAGAAGATGATCGGGGTACTTTATGTATTTCATCTCAAGTGGGATGCGCACTTGAATGTACCTTTTGCTCAACCGGTCGCCAAGGATTTAATCGTAATTTAACGACGGCCGAAATTATTGGTCAATTGTGGCTCGCTAATTTTTACGTTCGCCAACAAGACGGTTATAACGCATTAGCGAATTCAGAACGTATTATCAGTAATGTCGTCATGATGGGCATGGGAGAACCTTTAGCTAACTATGACAATGTGGTGAGTGCGATGAAATTGATGTTAGACGATAGGGCCTATGGCTTAAGCCGGCGTCGTGTCACACTGTCTACCAGTGGTTTAGTTAATGCCATGGATCGCTTAAAAGAAGATTGCCCTGTAGCTTTAGCAGTATCCCTTCATGCATCGAATGATAAATTAAGAGATGAGATTGTGCCGATAAATAAAAAATTCCCTGTACGAGAACTCATGGCAGGGTGTCAGCGTTATTTAGAAAAAGCACCGCGGGATTTTGTGACGTTTGAATATGTCATGTTAGACGGTATTAATGATTCAGTGGAGGATGCAAAAACGCTTTTAAATATTGTTAAAGACGTGCCGTGTAAATTTAATTTAATCCCCTTTAATCCGTTCCCCAATAGTGGATATAAGTGTTCATCTAACGAACAAATTAGACGATTTAAAGAAGTCCTCATGAATCAAGATTATATTGTGACGGTTAGAAAAACGCGTGGGGACGATATCGATGCGGCTTGTGGACAGCTTGCGGGGCAGGTGAGTGACAAAACAAAACGCAGTTTAAAAAGAATTCAAATAACATCATAGAGAAAATATTTTGATACCAAATTTTTCATTAGCATCAATCAAGAAAATTTACTTTAAAAATAAATTAAAATTTTTAGAGCTTACTTTCTTAAGTCTTTTTTTAGCATTTTTACCAAGTTTGGAAGCGCCTAAAAATATATTTCTTGCAAGCTATTTGATCACCGCTTTACACCGTCAATCTCAATTGCCTCCATCCAAATGGAGCGCTTGGGATTGGGTATTTTTATCCCTCATTGTCTCTTCGTTTTTAAGTGCATTATTTCCTTTCGTGGTAGGAGGATCTGAATGGAAGGGATTCAGAGGCATGCTACTTTGGATTACTTTTGGCTGGACACTTTATAGATCTGAGTATGATTTAAGTGAAAAAAAATACTTATTTATTTTTGCGATTCTCATGACCTTGCCACCATTGATATGGGGGTTATCGGAGTCCTTAGTTTTACACACAAAAGAAGCCTTACAACTTCATTCTGTGGGTCACGTGAATCATTCAGCCATCTATCTTTGTATGATGGCTGGTGCTGGGTTATCACTTCTTATAAGTCAACTACAATCAGCAAAAAAGAAATATGTCTTTATAACTAGCCTTCTTTTTATTTTTTATCTCTCTTCGGTGATTATCAGTCAAAGTCGTGGTGCTTTTGGCATTGTATTTTTATTATCATTCGCTATATTTTTATTAAGTAAGTTACCCATCAAAATTAAAACGATATCGTTAAGCTTACTTACTATTTTCTTGATAAACATAACTTATGTAATGCCTGTCCCGACAATAGAAAAACAAATAGCAAACCAAGATAGCCATGATGTGTTATCTCAGCGCGATAAGATATGGCGAACGGCTATCGAGATAGCAAGACTGCATCCTCTATTGGGTATTGGTAATGGTAATTGGAACTCTATTAAAATTGATCAAGTAAAATCTTCTATTGAATCTAGAGGTGAAATTTTTGATGCAGAAGAATTTACTATGGCACATCCTCATACCCATAATATCTATCTATCCAACTTAGTAGATCGAGGTATTTTAGGCTTCATTATTTTTTTAAGTTTCATGTTTATCTGGTTGATTACACTAGTTAATTCTTATAAAAAATTTAATCATGACACAAATGGCATGCTATTTATCATGGGTTCACTTTCGGCCTGGGCTAGTATTTTTGGTATCGGTTTTGTAAATACTACTTTCCATCATGAGAATGCTCTATTGGCTTTATTTTTCTTGGGCCTACATTTGAATTACTTGAGACAAAAAAATCAGTTGAAGTTTTTTTAACTAATCATTGATATGAAAAAGTCTCTTACAAATCAAGTGATGGTAGGATCTGTTCCTGTAGGAGGCGGTTCTCCTATTGTCGTTCAATCCATGACGAATACCGATACGGCGGATGTTGAAAAAACCACTCAACAGATTTTTGAATTATGGAAAGCCGGTTCTGAAATTGTCAGAGTGACAGTGAATAATGAAGCCTCTGCGGACGCCATTCCAAAGATTGTCGAAGAGCTACATAAAAGAAATTGTTTTGTGCCTATCGTAGGTGATTTTCATTTTAACGGGCACAAATTATTACAAGCTTACCCCGAGTGTGCAAAACTCCTCGCCAAATATCGTATTAATCCAGGCAATGTTGGTAAGGGTAGCCGTCGCGATGAACAGTTTGAAGCGATGATCGCTATTGCTAAAAGGCATAATAAACCGGTACGTATTGGGGTTAACTGGGGAAGTTTAGATCAAGCTAAATTGGCCGTCATGATGGATGAGAATGCGAAATTAAAGAATCCACTATCATCCGATGCACTCATGCGCGAAGCTTTAATTCAATCAGCATTGGAAAGTGCAGAGCAAGCCGTTTCATGGGGGCTTCAAAAGAATAAAATTATCATCTCATGTAAAGTGAGTGTCGTTCAAGATTTAATCCTTATTTATCAAGATCTTGCGAAAAGAACTTCATACCCACTCCACCTTGGCTTAACCGAAGCTGGTATGGGTTCTAAAGGCATTGTGGCATCCACTGCAGCACTCGCTATGCTTTTGCAACAAAACATAGGGGATACGATTCGTGTATCACTCACACCCACATCCAATGAACCTAGAACAAATGAAGTTGTGGTCGCCCAAGAGATTCTACAAACCATGGGTATTCGATCCTTCACACCTTTAGTGACCGCATGTCCTGGATGTGGTCGAACGACTTCGACTTATTTTCAAGAGTTGGCTTTGGAGATCCAAACTTTTTTACGTGATTCGATGCCGCAATGGAAAGATGAATTTCCAG
>Ga0214919_10002841_pt1 | contig 26768 bp, 28 predicted proteins | sample LL1503_MetaG_FD_177994 | JGI IMG/M metagenome (GOLD analysis project Ga0214919, IMG submission 177994) | Freshwater microbial communities from Lake Lanier, Atlanta, Georgia, United States - LL-1503 | ecosystem: Environmental > Aquatic > Freshwater > Lake | place: USA: Georgia | collected...
AACATGTAGAACTTTCTGTAGAGTGCTTACGGACGGGGGTTCGATTCCCCCCAGCTCCACCAATTAAAGGCTTCATAAAGCATCACCAAGAGTTAAAAAGTCATATAAATCAATAACTTATATAACAATACTCAACTCATAACACATCACGAAACATCTTGACATTACCCATTCTTGTGGGTAATTTTGTGGGTAAAGACAAACCCTTAAGGTTTTATACCCACAAAAATGCCAAAACTAGCATTCACACTAACTGATATTCAAATTAAACAATTAAAGCTAAAGGCTTTCCAGAAAAAAGGATTGGGTCGTGGGCTTTATATTGTTGGTAAAAAAGATGGCTCTAAATTTTGGCTATTTAGATACAAGAAATTAGATGGAAAAGAAAACACGCTTTCATTTGGGGCTTATCCGGAAGTCAGTTTAAAGTTAGCAGAAAAGAGAACGCTAGAAGCTAACGAATTAATTGAAAGAGGAGTAGACCCATCAAGCTCAAAGAAAACTTCATTAGCAATTCAAAAAGAAATTTATTCCAGCACATTTGAAGTTATTGCTGAAGAAATGATAGGGGTGCACTTTAAACACTTATCACCCTCATATCGTCAACGCTCATTAAGAAGGCTAGAGCTTTATGTTTTTGCATGGGTTGGGGACAAGCCTATTTCTGCAATTACACCCAAAGACTTATTAGAGGTTTTTAAAAGAATTGAAAACGCAAATAAAAGTCCTACAGTTAAAAAAACACGAGAAGTCATTAATTTAGTTTTTAAACACGCACTCTTAACTGGGCATATTAAATTCAACCCATGTGATGCTTTAAGAGGCGTTATTAAAATTGCCAAACCAAAGCACATGGCTGCCTTAACAGAGCCAGATGATGTTGGTCAGCTGATGAGAGCTATTGATGGATACAAAGGAAGTTATCCAGTTTACTGTGCTCTGAAAATTTCACCTATGGTATTTGTTAGACCCTTTGAATTGAGAACAGCGAGATGGAAAGATATAGACCTAAAGAAAGCAGAGTGGTCTTATTTGGTTAGTAAAACAAAAACCATGCATCTTGTACCTCTAGCTAAACAAGCATTAGAAATTCTTAAAGACTTAAAAAAATTAACTGGGAGCGGTGAGTTTGTATTTCCCAATGGGCATGATGCACAAAAGGCAATGAGTGAGTCTGCTATTAATGCCGCATTAAGAAGGATGGGATATGACACTCAAAAAGAAATTACAGGTCATGGCTTTAGGGCTATGGCTAGAACAATTCTTCATGAAAGATTAGAATTTGATAGAGATATTATTGAACATCAACTAGCCCATAGAGTTCAAGATGCATTAGGTGAGGCATACAATAGAACAAAGTTTATTAAACAGAGAAAAGAAATGATGCAAGTCTGGGCTGATTATTTAGATGGTTTAAAGACTAAATAAAATGTATCTTTTTTATAAGATTGACGCAGGGCAAGTAGAAGTAAAAATTTCAGAAGCTTCTTTTTTAACGGTCTCAAATAAAGATTTTATAAAAATTACGGAGTTTTTTACTTTATATTCAAACCAAGCGAATGAATTCAAAGTTATTCCAGATACTGCAGCTGAAGGGAAGTGGTTTCTTGAAGCTTATAACAAATTTTTAGAATTAAACATACCACTTCCCAAATGGATGTTAAGTCATTTTTCAGATGCTTTTAAAGCAATTGAAGAGGGCATGCCATCTGCTAAAGCTTTAAATTTAGTTAAGGCTGCCCACAGACCAAAAGAATCTAAATTAGCAGAGAGGGATAATAATATTTATCTTGATGTTGTTAAGTTGATGGGAATTGGAAAGCCACTTTTTGACGCCGCACTTGAGTTGGCTGATAAATATAATTTACACGAATCAAATATTCAGAAGATTTATAGCGCTTATAAAAAAATTAAATCAGCCAAAGGGGAAGAAATAAATATTCCTTTTTAATTTACTTGCGTTAAGTATCAATAGTTAATGCGTGTGATTGAAATCATATTGAGGTATTTAATACGAAACACCACAACTCATAAAGGTGTTTCAAATGTCAAAAGAAAACGTAATACAAACTAACGATGCATTAAGAAATTTTGAGTATCTTCCAAACTCTGCACACGTCAGACTTACTACAATGATAGCCCTCTATGGTTGCTCTTCTGCAACTATTTGGAGAGGTTGTAAAAATGGCTTCATACCAAAACCCAAGAAATTAACATTAAGAACTACTGCTTGGAATGTTGGTGAGATTAGGGATGCTTTGAATAAAGGAGGTAATTAATCATGCCAATTATTCAAATATCACCTAACGAACGAATTATCTCCACTGAAAGAAATTGGGAATGGCAAAAATTGAGAATTAGACGTGATAAAGGTGGTATAGAGGAGTGGACTTTTTATCGTAACTATATTTCTATTGAAAGCGCTTTATTAGACTTATATAACTCATTTATAAGACTCTCTGAACATGAGTCGTTAGTAAATGCTGTAGACGATGCTAAAAGTCTTATATCCAAGCTTATCCAAGATAATACACACCTTAATATCAAGTTAGGAGGTGAGTAAATGACTAACTTTAAAATCAAAGACTGGGATGTTTATCAACATTACAAACCACTAAATCCAAAATACCAAAAAAAGATGACGTGGTTTAAATTCTATGGTCGTAATTTGCTAGACAACCTAGATTGGGCAAATCTATCTCCAGAGCATCAATCAACATTAGTTATGCTCTGGTCATTAGCAAGCCAATACGAAGGTAATTTACCGGACATCAAAACAATTGCATTTAGATTAAGAAAAGATGAGGCTTATATTGTTGAGGCTTTGCAAATTCTTAAGGATTGGATAGATGCGAAATAGTTAGTGTTGTATATACATGGTATAGATTAGAGAAAGAGTGAGAGAAGAGGATAAAAACCATTGTGTGTTTATAGAGCTAAATTTCTAAAGCAGAAAGAGTAGAAAGTTACTTTTATTAAAATATTCAAGAAACTAGATTTCTTATTAATGCTTTAAGTATTTATGAGCCTGCTCTCGTTACTCAACTTTTCTAATAAAAATTAGCTAACAAGTTAACTATAAAAAACCTATATAAAACAATGGGTTAAAGTTAGCAAACTCTATAATAATCATAGGGTTACATAATTATACGATTAGTTTATCGTAGTTATAAAAAGGATATTTTGAAAAAGTAGAAAGCTATTTATCAAACAAGTTAGAGTAAGAAGCCACCGAGAGGTGGTTTTTTATATCTTAAAACCCAATCATTTAATTGAAGTAGGCAGCCGCCGCTGTAGCGCTTTGAAAGGGATGTTGTTGCAGCAAACACTTGACCTATGAGGCGTTGTGTTTTAGTAATTTCAAAAGTAGCACGTAGGGATGCAACAGGCCTCGTGTGATATGTTAAAGTAATCGAGTATCGCAACTTAACGATCCTCTTTCCCCTGTCATTTGCTAAGGATATATATGGAACTCAAAGACATTAAAGAGCACTGGGACTCTCTTGCAAAAAAGCATGCATTAGACCTTCTATCGACTACCAAAACACCCACTATAAAACAGCTTGAAATAAATGCTATTGCTCGGGTTGTTAGTAAATTTCTAAGCGGATCAAAAACAAATTCGGTCTTAGAGGTAGGTTGTGGGAATGGGTACAACATATTTGGCTTATCACAGCTATTCCCGCACTTGAAATTTCACGGGATTGATTACAGTGACGAGATGATTGCTGCTGCCTGCAAATTAAAAAAAGAACTTCCAAATAGTGAGCTCGATTTTAGCGTTAGAGATGTGCTGAATCTCACTGCTGCGGCCTCACTCAAAAATAACTTTGATTTTGTATTCACCGATCGGCTGCTAATAAACCTTAATAGTTGGGAGCTTCAACAACAAGGAATTGAGCAAATTGCTTCTTGCGTTAAGGAGAATGGGCTATTAGTTATAATTGAAAACTTTACGCAATCTTATGCAAATCAAAATTTATTGAGGGAAGTCTTAGGATTACCAACGAGGACTCCAGATCCATACAATAAATTCATAAACGAAAAAGAATTCCAGGAATTCGTTGTTGAAAAATTAAAGTTTGAATTTATTTATTCAGAAAACTTCGGAAGTCTACATGATTTGATTTTATATGTTTTATTACCCCACATTAACAATGGAAAAGTTATTTACGATCACCCGTTGATGAAAAGTGTAACGAGCCTTTTAGAAGGTATCCCTGAAAGTTTAAGAAACAATTTTGGAAACTTCGGTCAAAATAATCTGTATGTGTTTAAGAGAAAGTAAATGCAAAAAGCATTTGCATTTGACTTTGATGGCGTCGTTCTTGATTCTCTTCTCGCGCTGCAAGAAGCATATTTTGAGTTTCTAATACTGCACGGAAAAAATGGCAGTATTGAAGAGTTTAATGCTCTTAATGGACCATCGCTACCTGAAATTATTTTGGCGCTTAAGAAGAAATATAGCCTTAAAGAATCTCACGAAGTTTTATTTCAAAATTACATTTCGTTGCTCAACAAAAGATATATTAATGCTCCACTGATAGATGGAATACGTGAGTGTCTGCTTTTTTTAAAACGCCTAAATTCTCCTATTGCGTTAGTTACTTCATCTGTTCGTCAAGTCGTTCAAGAAATTTTGCATAAACAGAACATGCTGTCGATGTTTGATTGCATCATTACTGGGGAAGAAGTAATGAAATCAAAGCCAGAGCCTGATATATACCTCAAATTAACCGAGAAATTTCCTGACTATTCGTGGTTTGCCATCGAAGATTCCGAGAACGGTATTAAAGCTGCGCTTACTGCAGAACTTAAAACGATTTTCTTCGATCCGTCCGATATTGGAACAGGTCAAAAAGTTTTTAGCAGAGTGAATTCTATGTCTAGCTTATTGAGACGTTTTGAGGAGCTACAATTTGACAGCTGTGTAGTAGATTCATTTCGTGATATCCGTGTCGAGCTCGTGGAATCTCCAGTTCAGCATCTCAGTCAAGAAATAATCTTTGCAATCAACAAAATTTGGAAAGATGCTCAACATCATAGAACGCTTCACGATGGCATGGTGCTCTACTACGTAGCACATAAAACTGTTGGCCATGAGTGTCTAATATCTGCTTTTTGGGCCCCATATCGCTACTTTTATGCAAAACGCTCTGACCCATCTCTTCGTATTCCTATTTTTCCATTAGCTGTAAGCGGTATATGTCTTAACGATGATAAGCAAGTGCTACTTGGAAAAAGAAAAGGAGTTTCTGAATATCAAGATTGCTTCGAATTTGTTCCTTCGGGAGGTTTGAGTAATAAGAATTCTGCTCATAACTCTGTTGATTATGAACAGCAGCTAGTTGACGAATTTGAAGAAGAAACAAAATTAGACAAATTTAGTATTTCTTCAATCAAAACATTAGGGCTCGTATTTGATCTTGATCATAATGTTTTTGATATTTGTTGTTTGATGGTCGTTATAAGCTCTGCCGAAACACTCTCAAGCACATCGGAATACGAAGAGCTTGAATGGGTAGATTTGAATGACACAAGAATTAACCTCGCAATCCCGACATCAAAGGTTTTGTTAAGTCTTTTTAGAGAGTGCCAGTGATTTTATTATTCGACGCATCTCGTATGCTAAAATACCCCCATTACTTGGTGTAGGGCATCAAAACTCACCTGAAATTTTTTTGTGGGTAAAGGTGTGGGTAAAAGCAGTTAACTCAATTGATAAGATGTTGATTATTATAGGTTATTTATGCTTACTCTGTTCCCCCCAGCTCCACCATTTATAATTTATGTAAATAATTCTAAAAAGTAAAGTAAGCTATACGAGTTTTAATTACCCCATTTTTAAAAGCCATGTTTATTTAAATGCAAATCCTTTTCCACATATTATTCTGAAAGACAAATGGGATAAAAATTTCTTAAAAAAAATAGAGAAGGAAATTGAGATTTTTAGTGATTGGGATGGGGAAAAAGATTTTTATGGTTCAAGGAAAAAATATTGGAATAGTGATAGTGAGAGACTACCAATGTCTGCTGAAAATTTAATACGCGAAACAGGATCCCCAAGATTCATTAAATGGCTTGAAGATTTAACGGGGAAAAAAGTTTAATTCCAGATCCCTATTTGGAGGGAGGCTGCATACATTGTATAAAAAAAAGTGGTTTCTTAAAAATGCATGCAGATTTTAATTGGCATGGAAAATTAAGGTTATATAGACAAACAAATATACTTATTTATCTTAATAGTAATTTGAAAAAAAGCTGGGGAGGTGATTTGCAATTAGCAAAAAAGTTTATCAATACAGCTTTTAAAAGAATTTATCCCAATATAAACACTATGGTTATATTCACAACAGATGAGAATTCAATGCATGGACATCCTGATGAGTTGCATTGCCCAAAAAATAAATCAAGAAAATCAATTGCATTATATTTTTACTCCCCAATAAAACCTAGCAGCGGATTTTTTATGGGCAAAAGAGGCTCTACGGATTATAGGAAGTTAGATGGCAGTAGAATACAACATGAGCTCACGAGAAAAAAAATAAAAGATAAGCCTAAATATTTTTATAATTGGACAACTAGCAAAGTTGATCTAATTTCTAATTTTTTTGATTGATGAACAGACACTTTAAAAAATATCTTTTTTATTTTTTGGGCAGGATATTCTACGCCTTAAGATTTTATGACAAATCCATTTTTTATTACTCTAAAGGGCTAAGATTTAGAATCTTTTTTTTAGACATTCAAGACAGATATAAAAAATCTATTTTAAAGGGTAAGCAAAAAAATTCTTATGTTGTTAAAGGTGGTTTAGGAGATATTTTGCAACATCTTCCTTTTATGATAGAAAACAAAAGCTTAAGTTTTATTGTCCTGACATATTTTAAAGGGGCTGCTAAGTTTCTAGAAGATCTCGGCATATCAAATTGTAAGTTTATTTATTATGTAGATAGGATTGAATACAGCAGATATAATAAATTATTGAATGAGAAAATAAATGTGTACCAATGCCCAAGAAATATATTATTTAAAAGCCCGCCATTTTTGAAAATAAATGTTGATTTTCAAGATAAACAAAGAAAAGTTATTGGTGTCCATTTAAATTCAAGTCATATGAATCAAATAAACACAATCCCAGAATTATTTTTCTTAAATCTTACAAAGAAAATTATAAAAAATAAATTCAATTTATTAGTTTTTTGTAGTGATCAGGAATTTAAAAAAATGAAAGAAATTAAAAGTAAATTTATTAAGTACTCTCACAATTTAAATGTAATTGATAATCTTGCGTGTGTTCCAAATTGCGATGCATTTATAGGGAGTGATAGCGCATTTAAAACGATGTCATCAATGTTAGGAATTCCGACGATAGTTATCATTCCAAACAATCAAACTAGCACATTTACGAAAAGAACATTTTTGCATCCATATGTAGGTAGGGAAATTATGTCCATTTATACATTTACTAATATAAACGAAAAAAAAATTAGTAATTGCTTATCTTATGTTGAGAAAAAATTAAATGAAATTTTTGGCCTCGATTCCAGTCAACATGAATAATTTAAGAAAAAAAAGCTTACTTAAATTGGATCTTGGTTCTGGTAATAAACCTTATAGAGATTATCAAGGAGTTGATATTGGCGGCGGTGATAAATCAGTTATAAAAAAAGATATTTTAATTTTTTTGAAGAAACTTCCTAAAAATAGTGTGAGCCATATTTATTCTCGGCACTACCTTGAACATGCTGAGAGTGAGCAGGTAATTAAAATATTAGATGAAATTGATCGCGTATTAATTAAAAAAGGCGAAATACTCTTTGTTTTACCTCACTACTCAAATCCCTTTTTCTTCTCCGATCCAACCCACAAAACTTTTTTTGGCGTACATACATTCAGTTACTTTTGTGAAACATCATGTCTTAAAAGACATGTACCAAGATATTCAGTAATTTATGGGTGGCATTTACTTAGGGTGAAGATAAATTTTGTACCTATGTTTAGAATAAGATTCCTAGGACTTAAACTACCTTTTTTATCAGATATACTTAATTTCATTGTTAATTTAAACTACAGATTTTTGGAACTATACGAAAGATATTTTGCGTCTATTTTTTCAATTTATGAAGTTGAGTATCATATAACTAAAGATTAAATTATTATAACTTATAGCCCATCATGACATACCAAGTCTTAGCTCTTTTATCTAAATTCGATTTGCCATCTGCTCGTATTCGAATCAGAAATATGGCCCCATTTTTAAAAAATCAAAAAATTAACTTAAAAACTGAACCTTTTGCTAAAGGTTTTTCTAGGCTCTTTCAAATACTTTCCCTACCTAGATATGATCTAGTTATTATCCAAAAAAAAACTTCTTTGAGAAAGTTGGAGCTTTTTTTAATCAGAAAGCTTTCGGACCGTATCATATATGATTTTGATGATGCCTCTATGTTTCATGAGTTAGAACATTCAAAGCCTTTGGCAGGTAAAAACTTTAAGAAGTTCATAAATACAATTAATATTGCTGATGCAGTTGTTGCTGGAAATGATTTTTTGCGATCTTTTTGCATTAAGAATGTTTCACAAGTCTACAAGCTCCCAACACCTGTTGATATTAAAAAATATTATCCTATTAAATTGAAGCCCAAAAAGGAACTTACTCTTGGTTGGATCGGCGTCTCTGGAAGTATGAGACATCTTAATAATCTTTCGCCAATATTAAAAGAACTTTCTAAGGTTCTCAGCTTTGAATTACTTGTAATTTCTAATGTAGATTTTATTTGCAAAGGGGTTAAGGTGAGGAATATTCAATGGGACTTAAATCGAGAAAATGAATATCTTAATTTAATAGATATTGGCCTCATGCCGCTTGATAATAGCATATGGACTCAAGGTAAATGCGGATATAAGTTAATCCAGTATGGCTCGGTAGGTATACCATCTGTAGGATCTTCAGTTGGAATTAATAATGAAATTATTGTGAATGGAAAGACTGGTTACTTAGCTGGGAATAAAGACGAATGGATTAAGTACCTTTCATTTTTAATTAAAAATGTAGATTTAAGAAAAAAGATGGGCGCTGAAGCAAGAAGTCGAATTCTAAGAAACTTTTCATTGGGTGCCTACGCAAGGCAATATGCAAAGATCATCAAGAAGTTAGTGAAAAAATAAATTTATGATTAAAAAGACAGCGCTCTTCTTAAAAACTAAGCATATTGGAGATTCTATAATCTTAACTTCGGCAATTCAAGCTCTTCCAGAAGATTTCACTTTTGTAGATGTCGTATGCCAGCCTGAAAGTGAAAAAGTATTTAGAATGAACCCAAGAGTTCGAAATATTTATCCTATTCCAAGGGCGCTGAAGGGATTTAAAAAAATTATTTATTATTTAAATTTTATTATTAAAATTAAAAAAAATAACTACGATTTTTTAGCACAATTTGCTGAAGATTGGAGAGGTGTTTTTTTAGCTCTTTTTTTACGTCCAAAATTAAGTATTTGTCGCAAAAGCATAAGAAGGGGAGCGTTTTGGCATAGTTTTTTCGATTTGACATGCAACGTCATAAGAAATTCTAGGCCATCTAGCGAGCAAGATGTCGATCTTTTAAGAAAGGCTGGCTTATTTACTCTTCCTATTGCGCCTTCATATAAAATAATTCCCCCAGCTGAAAATTTGAAAAATATATCTAACTGGCTTAAAAAGCATGCACTATCCTCAGAAAAAAAGATAGTCGTCATACATGCCTTCTCCAGATGGAAATTTAAACAAATTTCCCTAGAAACCTGGGTTGAGGTTATTGATTACCTTAGTACAAAAAAGATTAAAGTTGTTTTAAGCGGCTCAAAAAATGACTTTAATGAGAACCTTCAAATTGCTAGGAAAGTACAGAAGAGAGTCTTCATAGCTGAAAATTTTGATTTAAGTGATACTGCAGCTTTATTTAAATTATCTAAGGTTGTAATTTCAATTGATAGCATGGCTGTGCATATGTCAAGCGCAGTTGAAACACCTACTCTGGCTTTATTTGGACCAACTAATGAATTGAATTGGGCTCCATGGAAGGTGAAGCATTCTATAATTTCTCTTAACGTTAGTGATTCTCCTTCATTTGCTTGCAGACCCTGTGGTCAGGATGGGTGTGGAGGAAGCAAAATTAGTAGCTGTCTAACATTTATAGATTCAAAAAGGATTATAAATGAGCTTAAATATTTTATATAAAGAATGAATTCTAAAAAAATTATCCATTTTTATTATAGATTTCAAATGGGCGGATCAGAAAATCTAACGCTAGCTATCATTAAAAATAATCCAGATTACCAACATTTTATCCTTGTTATGCAAGGAGAAAGCCCCTTTCAAAATTTTTGCGAAACAAAGTATAAATTAAATTTTTTAAACCTTAATTTAATCTCAAATAAATTCTTCTCTTACTCAAAATGGAGACTTATTTATAATGAGGTTAGAAAGATTAACCCTGACGTTATACATGCATATATGTTTGATTCTTCTCAATACGCTAGAATTATTGGCTTCCTTCTAAAGAAACCAATTTTAATTTACATTGTTAATACGTATAAGAATAAAAAAATTAGAAGGGGAATTATAAATTTTTTACTGTCTTTAATTACTAGAAAAATTATCGTTTGTTCAGAAGATGTAAAAAAAGATGTTTTAAAATACGATAGAGTTAGTGCTAAAAAATTAATTATTATTAATAGCTTTGCCATGTTTGATTTTAAAAAAGATTATTCAATTAATTTAAATGAAAAATTTAATTTATCTGCAGAAACATTCAAATTACTAACGATAGCGAGAATTGTAGAGCAGAAAGGATTATTCTTACTTGTCGATGCAATAGATATTTGTGTGAATGCTTTTAAGATGGACCAGATCAAATTATTTATTATTGGAGACGGCCCTTTAAGAAAAGATTTAGTTGATTATATTAATATACGCAAACTTGGTGACTATATATTTTTAATTGGTGAGCAAAATAATTTAAATACTTTTTTGACTCAGTGTAATGCATATATTGATCCTTCTTTGTGGGCTGGTATGAATGTTGCTTCTATCAAAGCATTAGAAGCATCCCTCCCTCTTTTGATTACTGATGTTGGTGGTGCTAGAAAACTTACATGCGAGGGTAAGTATGGTGTTTTATGCAAAGCTAATGATGCTCATTCCTTAGCTTTCGGAATCGAATCCTTGCTTGTTAAGAAGAAAGTAAATACTAAGGAAGCGTATGAATATATCCGGGAGAATTTCTCTGATACGACGGCAGGAAAAAAAATTGGAGAGATTTACAAAAGTCTTCTTATGAAGATATGATTGCGGCCCTCTACATGAACCAATTCTAAACCTTTGGATTTAAGAACCAAAATCGCCTTTTCAGTATCGGAAATTGAGTAGTGCGTTACTCCATGATGGAATTCAACTAAAAGTTGATTTACTAATTTAATGTTTCCGGAATTACATAGATCATCAATCACCTCATATTCAGCGCCTTCAATATCTAATTTCAATATATCGCAATACTCCTTATTTTCCGACGTTAGAATATCCATAAGGCTTGTAGTTTTAATTTTAATTTTTTTACTTCCAATTACGTACGCATGAGACTTAATTAAGCTTCCTGATCCATCAGCACCTTTAGGAAGCTTATCCTTCGACCTTGCTAAATTAAATTCTAAAATTTTTCCAGCTTCAATCCAAAATGCTTGCTGCCTGAGAGCCATATTTTTAGGAAGAGTTTCATTGCAGAAGCTTATACTTTCGGGGTCTGGGTCAAGACCTATAACCCTGCCTGAAAATCGATCTAAAAATGCTTTCGGAAAGCTTATATCTTTTCCTAAGCCACAATCGATTAAAAAGGGATCTTCTGAAATATTTTTTGAATTAACCCACCAGCCTCCGTACCTAGTTCCTAATCTCAAAAAACCTCTAGGTAGCATAAGTTCTCGCCACTTTTTAGCAAGACTGCGGTGCAGTCTATTTAGATGTTTTTTAATGAAAACCATTTGCTCATACTCTGTGTTATTTCAGTTTTAATTATATAATAAAAGAGTTAACTCCACAGTTTTAAAACTAGCATTCAAATTCTAAAGAGTCTAAAAAATAATGTCAGGCATATTTAAAGCAAATAGAATACTATTGGTGCACGTTTCAGGTCGGGTGGGCGACTCTCTTTTAATTACTCCATTCATTTCAGCACTCCGTAATTTTTCTAAAAAATCTACTATAGACTTATATGCTCATCGCAATAGGGTAGATTTGTTTTACAACAATCCAAATTTGAATTTTATTAAAAGCCTGTCTAAAAAAAGGGCTAGACTCAAAGGATGGTTTACTTTTAATAAGTATGATTACGTAATAATTTTTAATTATTTCGAAAATTGCGATGAAATTATACGTTTTGCTCTAAGAGTTGGGAAAAAAGTTGTGGCTTTTGAGCCTGAGTGCATGTCATTAAAGAAAAAATTATATATTTCGCAGGCTAGAATTTTGGACAAAGCAAACTTTATAGATCGACTTTTTTTAATCGCAACCCGTTTAGGTATTGATTCGAAAGATCGTCGAATTAAGTTTTACAATACACCTAGCGAAATCTTAACAGCAAGAAAAAATTTACGGGACAATAAAGTCGTAACAAAAAATTTTATTATAGGTGCCCAACTCTCGTGTTTCAGCTCACATTCATACAGAGACTGGCCAATTGAAAACTTTTTGAGGTTATTTAGCTTAATTTTAAAATACAAAAAAAATACAAAATTCATAATTTTTGGAACTAAAGAAGATAAATTAAAGATTAACTATCTTAAGGATAAATTAAAGAGTGATAATCAGTGTATTATAGATTTTACATGCTTGAGCCTTAGGGATACGGGAGCATTAATGTCACAAATTAATTTATATATTGGAGTAGACACTGGACCCTCTCAATTAATGAGCTCATTCAACATTCCATTTGTATGTTTATACCATGCTTTTTTTCCTTCAAATGTCTCCGGCCCAAAAGATCACCCTCTTGCATTGTTAATTGACTCAAAGTTAGGAAAAGATAATTTATCATCAAATATTATGTTGAGCATTACCCCTAAACATGTTTTCAATAAACTTAAAAAATTTTTACTTTGAAAGATTTATTTACAGAAATTGAAAGTTGCCTTGCCATTCATGATCATTTAAATTTCGATCTTGACTCTCAAGACTTGAATGTTGATTTAAATAATGGGCTCTCTTCTTTAATTACTTTGAACCACCAGTGTAATATTATAATTTGGAAGGAGGAGGATTTAGCTAGAAGAACTGATGCAGAACCTCAATCAATTGTCGCTAATAAAAGAACAATTGATAAATTTAATCAAATGCGTAATGATGCAATTGAAATGATTGATCAAGAAATTTTAGTTGCGTTTAAAGATGTAGAGTTAAAAAAAAATGCCTCACAGAACTCAGAAACTATTGGTTCTATAATAGATCGATTATCAATTTTAAACCTCAAAATCAGAGCTACAAAAATAAATATGAACTCCAGCAATGGTAGCTTAGTTAAATTATGTATAGATAGAATTCAAGTATTAAATTTACAGTTAGATGATTTAAAAAAATCCTTATTTTTTCTTATTGAGCATTGTTCTAGGGGTAAAAAGTACATTAAAGTTTACCGTCAGTATAAAATGTACAATGACTCAAGATTTAATAAAAATATTACAAAGAAAAACTAAATTATACCTTCTTTAATTCTTCTCTTATTCAATATATACATATGGCTGTAAAGGTTTTTTATTCATTTGCTGGAAAGCTGGGCGGTCAAGGCCTTTCTTTGGTTGCAGAAAAAGCAGTTTCCGCTTTAATAAAAAATAAAATTTTTTATCGATGTGTCTGTTTTGGATCGAAATCGAAAGAGCATCGATATTTATTTAATATCATTCGTTTCCAACCGGCGAAAATATTTTCATTTCTTCCGTCAAGATACTATTACAGCATGAAGCGTGAATGGATTGATTTTGTTTCAGCAAGACTGTTGCTTAAAAGTGAGGCTAATATTTTTCATGGTTGGACTCATGAATCTCTTCGTTCGATCCGTGTCGCCAAGAAGTTAGGCATGCTTACGATTCTTGAGCGGGGGAATCCACATCCCTATTATTGCAAAAAAATGCATGATAATGAGGCTAAAAGAAATGGTATAAAAAGTGCTTATGACTATTCAAGTGATATTTTATTTCTTAAAAGATTTAATCATTGTCGTTATGAGATGTTTGAAGCTATAAGAGAAATTGAAGAGGCTGACTACATTTTTGTTAATTCTATTTATTGCGCTAAAACTTATTATGAAAATGGCATTAGTAATGAGAAAGTTATTGTCATGCCAAGAGGTTATGACAGTTTAAAATATCTTCCTCGTCCAAAGCAAGAAAGAGATGAAAAATTTATTTTACTTTTTGTAGGTCAGCTCATGATGAGAAAGGGCGTTAGTTATTTAATTAAAGCATGGAAAGATCTGAATTTAAATAATTCAGAGCTTTGGTTTGTTGGTGGCATTACAAACGAATATAAAGATAAAATTGACATTAGAGCCGATGAAAAATTTAATATTAAATATTTTGGGCACGTAGAAGATGCGTCGCCTTTTTATCAAAAAGCTAGTGCATTTATCCTTCCATCACTAGATGAGGGGTCTGCTAAGGTTACATATGAGGCGATGGCTTGTGGGTTGCCTTGCATTTTTACGAAAAATACAGGAACTGTGGCTGATGAGACTTCCGCACTTATTATCCCTATTAGATCTACTCAATCTATTAAAGTCGCTATTTTGTCACTCAATAAGAATGTTAGCCTTAGAAATTCTTTAGGGTTGAAGGCGCGACAAAAAATTGAAAAATACACTTGGGATTATTACCAGAAAAATTTAGTAAAACAATACAAGAGACTGTTGAAATTAAGAAATAAAAATTAAATACCGGTGCGTTTGTATATGAAGTCCAAAAGCTTCTTAATTATATAATTTTGGTTTGTTTCACTTAATCCATACCAGAGTGGCAGTCTCATAATTCTCTCTGCGATTAAGTTTGTATTTTTCATACTGCCACAGAAATCAGAGTATTTTTCAGCTGCAGGTGAGGAGTGAAGAGGTATGTAATGAAATGGCGCTACTATTCCATTTTTTTTCATAAAATCAATACATAAATCTCTTATTTTTTTATCTGGAAAAATTACATAAAAGATATGTGCATTATGTTTTGTTAACTTATTTATTTTTGGCCTTAAAATTAAATTATCATCCTCAGCTTTTTTTAATAAATTATTATAACGAGACCATAAGCCGAGTCTTTTTTGTGTAATTTTTTCTGCTGCTTCAAGTTGGGCCAATAAATATGAGGATGTAATTTCAGAAGGTAAACAAGACGTTCCAATATCACACCAAGTGTATTTATCAATCTGACCCAGTAAGAATTTTTTTCTATTAGTACCTTTTTCGCGAATGATTTCAGCCTTCTCTATCAATTCTGTATTATTAATAGAAATTGCCCCGCCCTCGCCAGAAGTAATATTTTTGGTGTCGTGAAAACTAAATGCTCCAATATCTCCTATAGTCCCAAGATGTTTTTCTTTGTAAAAAGAATAATATGCTTGAGCTGCGTCTTCGATAATGAATAATTTTTTTGATTCTTTTAGCTCGCTGATAGCGTCCATTTCGCATGCCACCCCTGCGTAATGAACGGGCACAATAGCTTTTGTTTTTTTTGTAATAGCCTTTTTAATTTCTTTAATTGAAATATTAAGTGTTTCGAAGTCAATATCTACAAAAATAGGCCTGGCCCCTTGCAGAATAAATGCATTAGCTGTCGAGGTAAATGTAAAAGACGGCATGATAACTTCATCCCCTTTTTTGATACCAATTAATAGTGCAGAAAGTTCCAATGCGGCAGTGCAGGAAGGCGTTAAAAGAATTTTTTTACTTTGTGTTTGTTTTTCAATAAGCTCTTCAGAAAGTTTCGTAAATGGACCATCTCCGGATAACTTTCCAGATTTTATAGCTTCATTAATATATTTCAGCTCTTTACCTATAAAGGGAGGAACTGAAAATGGAATATAACCATTTTTTTTCATATGAACACGGTTTTTGATTTAAATTTTATTCTATATATTAATGGAGATTACCCATATTTAATAGGATTCAAATTTTTTAAATGGTAATATTTTAATATGACTATACTTGTGACTGGCGCTGCTGGCTTTATCGGATCTAATTTTGTATTAGATTGGCTGAGCTATAAAAAAGAGAATGTAGTTTCTCTTGATCTTCTAACTTATGCCGGTAATCTCGAGAATTTGGACTCAGTGAAAAACAATCCTTATCATTTGTTTGTTAAGGGCAATATCGGCGATCCTATCCTTCTGCCACAATTGTTAGAAGACTATAAGGTCAGAGCAATTATCAATTTCGCGGCTGAGAGCCACGTTGACCGATCAATCAATGCCCCTGCTAATTTCATTGAGACTAATATTGTAGGTACCTATCATTTACTTGAATCCACAAGAGCTTATTGGGATGACCTAAATGAGCAATATAAAAAAACCTTTCGTTTTTTGCATATATCAACCGATGAAGTTTATGGCTCGCTTGCTCAACTAGACCCAGCTTTTAATGAACTAAATCGCTATGAGCCGAATAGCCCTTATAGTGCCAGTAAAGCATCTAGCGATCATCTTGTAAGGGCTTGGCATCATACTTACGGACTGCCAGTTATCACAACCAATTGTTCTAATAATTATGGCCCCTTTCATTTCCCGGAAAAATTTATTCCTTTATGTATTTTAAATGCACTGAACAATAAGCCATTACCTATCTATGGGGATGGCAAGCAGATTCGTGATTGGCTTTATGTAAAAGACCATTGCAGCGCAATTCGGGCTGTTGTAGAAAATGGAAGTATAGGAGAGACCTATAACATAGGCGGATGGAATGAAAAAACGAATCTTGAGGTTGTGAGTGCTTTATGTGAAATTCTAGATGTATTAAGACCTAATAAAAATGGTAAATCTTATAAAGAGCAAATTACTTTTGTAAAAGATCGTCCGGGGCATGATAGGCGTTATGCTATTGATGCTACCAAATTAGAAAAAGAATTAGGCTGGAAGCCTCAAGAGACTTTTGAGACTGGATTACGTAAAACTGTGATATGGTATTTGGAGCATCAAGATTGGGTCGATAATGTGGTAAATAATGAATATCAGGACTGGGTAAAAAAGCAATACTCATGAAAATACTTCTCACTGGCAAAAATGGTCAAGTCGGGTTCGAATTAAATAAAAAACTTTCAACAGTTTGGGATGTAGTCGCTATCGGACGCGAAGATCTAGACCTTGAAAACCCTAATGACATAAGTAACTTTATAGATAATATAAAGCCTGATTTTATTGTGCACCCCGCAGCATACACAGCCGTGGATAAAGCCGAATCAGATCCTGAAATGGCATACCAAATTAATGTTTTAGCCTCGCAAGTGTTTGCGAAAAAAGTGACTGAACTTGATATCCCAATCATCTATTTTTCTACCGACTATGTGTTTGATGGATTAAAAAATGAGCTTTACCTTGAGGAAGATAAAGCAAACCCACAGTCCGTTTACGGGCAGACTAAATTTGAAGGTGAGGAGGCAATAAGGCAACACAAAAAGCACATTATATTAAGAACGAGTTGGGTATTTGGGAGTCATGGCCACAACTTTATAAAGACAATCTTAAAATTAATACAAGAAAAAGATAATTTGAGTATGGTGAGTGATCAGGGGGGCGCGCCGACCTCATCGTCTATGTTGGCCGATATTACATTTAAAATCATTCAAAAAATAATCGATAATAAAGACTTTAAAGATTTCGGTACATACCACCTAACTTCCGAGGGTGAAACTAATTGGCATAAATATGCAATATTTATTGTTGACGAGGCTATCCGATTAGGCATTCATCCAAAGATTCGATCTTCAAATATTAAGGCAATTGTAAGTGATGATTATATAAGCCCTGCAAAGCGACCTTTAAATTCAAGACTTAATACGGAAAAAATCAAAAAGACCTTCATGTTAGAATTGCCAGATTGGGAAGATGAAGTAAAAAAAGTATTAAGAGAGCTTATCCATTAAATGACAAATCACATTAAAAAAAGAAAAGGCCTCATCTTAGCTGGTGGTTCTGGAACGCGTCTTTACCCTGTGACCCAGTCCATCTCAAAGCAGTTGCTCCCTGTTTACGATAAGCCCATGATTTACTACTCACTGAGCACCCTCATGTTAGCCGGCATTCGTGACATATTGCTTATCTCAACCCCTGAAGACATTTCTCGATTTGAAAGTTTGCTTGGTGACGGTAGCCAATGGGGTCTTAACATTCAATATTGCGTGCAAGCCTCTCCCGATGGATTGGCAGAAGCTTTTATCTTAGGCGAATCTTTTATTGGCAATGATTTATCGGCTCTGATTTTAGGCGATAATATTTTTTACGGGCACAATATGAATGATCTTCTTTTGAATGCAATAGCAAGGGAAGAGGGTGCTAGTGTTTTTGCTTACCATGTGCAAGACCCTGAGCGTTACGGTGTTGCAGAATTTGATCGAAATAATAAAGTGATTTCTCTAGAAGAAAAACCTTTAAAACCTAAATCTAACTTTGCTGTCACAGGTCTTTATTTTTATGACCAGGATGTTGTGAAATTAACGAAGACTCTCAGGCCATCTTCGCGAGGTGAACTCGAAATCACCGATCTTAATCAGCTCTATTTAATGCAAAAAAAATTACATGTCGAAGTCATGGGTCGCGGTTACGCCTGGCTTGATACCGGCACGCATGAATCTTTGCTGGAGGCGAGTCAGTTTATCGCAACAATAGAAAAGCGCCAGGGATTAAAAGTGTCTTGCCCCGAGGAGATCGCCTACCGTCAAAAATGGATCAGCGCATCTCAGCTTGAAGCGTTAGCAGCACCCTTGCTTAAAAATGGTTACGGCCAATATTTACAACGTATCTTACAAGAAAAAATTATCTAGCCATGAAAGTCACCCCCTTAAATATTCCAGATGTTCTCCTCATTGAACCCCAAATTTTTGAAGATAGCCGCGGATTTTTCTTTGAGAGCTTTAGATTGGACCGCTTTCAAGAAGCCACATCATTACAAGTTAATTTTGTGCAGGACAACCACTCAAAATCTTCGCGCGGTGTGTTACGTGGACTTCATTATCAATTGCCTCCCCACGCACAAGGGAAGTTGGTTCGTGTGATTGAAGGTGAAGTTTTAGACGTGGCGGTCGACTTAAGAAAATCATCCCCCACATTCGGTCAATATGTCGCCGAAATTTTATCAAGCGACGATAAGAAACAGATTTGGATCCCGGATGGTTTTGCGCATGGATTTTTAACTTTGTCAGATGTATCTCAATTGCTTTACAAGACAACTGACTATTATCATCCGGAAAGAGATCGATCTATTCTCTGGAATGATCCGATATTAAAGATTGACTGGCCAAAAGATTTCAAGCTTGAACTTTCGGCGAAAGATTTATTGGCCAAACATTTTGCTGATGCAGAAACTTTTTCTTAACACTTTAATATGCATGGCATACAATTTTCAGTATGCCAACGATAGATATCATGACCTGGTTTGACCCCAATACCATTCAAAGATAACTTTTTTGATTATGTTACTGCTTATGATTTTATAGAACATATACCGCGTATTATCTATATTCTACTTTGCGTGCCCCGCAATAGCCATAAGTGTACCTCTCTCACTCAAATTCGTAAGCCCCGTGCGTCTAACATGAATAATGAGAATTTGTGAATTATTGTTTAAATTTAAAAGCATAAATATGGAAGGATTGATCTGTAAAAACCCATATTAACTTACATTAAAGTTATTCTAAATAATGAAATGCAATTAAAATTGATTGATATAATGAGTTTTAATTTACATTTTAAAAAAATCAACCCAAAGAGCTCATTAAAGTGACTAACTCTCATCAAATTACACCGGTAATTCTTTGCGGTGGTTCTGGATCACGGCTGTGGCCTTTATCTCGAAGTAGCTACCCAAAGCAATTTTTGACTTTCACAGAAAAGCAAACTTTATTTCAGAAGGCTTTCAAAAGAATTTATCAGCTTAAAAATCCTTTAATAAAATTTAATGATGCTTTGGTGGTAACAAACGAGGAGCATCGTTTCTTGGTTTTAGAACAGTTAAGAGAAATCGATGCATTAAATGCCAAAATTATTTTAGAGCCCGAAGGGCGCAATACCGCACCAGCACTAACCTTAGCCGCGCTTTGTGCAATTGAAAATAATCAAGACCCGATTTTAATTGTTACGCCAAGCGATCAAACAATTAAAGATGAAAGCGCATTTTTAAGGGCATTGAATGAAGCTATTAACGAGGCAATTCAAAGCCATATTGTAATATTGGGCGTAAAACCAAGCAGACCTGATACAGGCTTTGGATATATCAAAACAAAAAAATCGAATATTCAATATACAACATTTGAAGTCATAGAGTTTACGGAAAAGCCTGATTTTAATTTAGCAAAAACATACGTAGATTCAGGAAATTATTTTTGGAATAGTGGTATGTTTATTATGAAGGCTAGTCAGTGGATTAAAGCTATTCAGCAATTTGATTTAGAAATATATCAAGCGACGTTAAAAGCTTACGAAAAACTCTCTAGAGATGATTTCTTCATCAGGCCGCACAAAGCACTCTTTAATGAAATACCCTCTAATTCAATCGATTATGCAGTCATTGAACACTGCCCTAATTCATTTTTTCGACTTGATATGATTCTTCTTGATGCTGGATGGAATGATTTGGGAAGTTGGCATTCGGTATGGGAAACGGGAGAAAAAGATGCTAAAGATAATGTCGTTTATGGAGACGTTTTATTAGAAGATACAGAAGGCTCATTGATATATTCAGATAACAAATTAATTGCGACTTCAGGTGTCAACAATTTGATTGTCATTGAGACCTCGGATGCTATTCTTGTAGCTGATAATAATCAGAGTCAAAAAGTTAAAGATATTGTATTGCAATTAGAGAAACAAAAAAGATCCGAACAGGTCTTTCATAGGAAGGTATTTCGCCCATGGGGATGGTACGATAATTTAGAAGAGGGCTTAGGTTTTAAGGTAAAGCGTATAGAAGTGAAACCAGGTGCGAGCTTAAGCCTGCAGAGGCATCATAAGCGATCGGAGCATTGGATCGTAGTAAAGGGGGAAGCAAAGGTCATGTGCGATACTAAGACCTTTACCTTAAAAGAGAACGAGTCTACATACATACCCATGGGTCACAAACATCGACTTTCAAACCCAGGTAAAGATATTTTGCAAATTATTGAAATTCAAACAGGACATTACTTAGCAGAAGATGATATAGAAAGATTTGAGGATAACTATGGCAGATAAAAATAAAGTTGCTTTAATTACTGGCGTCACAGGACAGGATGGTGCTTATTTATCCGAGCTTTTGCTTAATAAAGGATATTTTGTCCATGGCATTAAAAGGCGCTCATCATTATTCAATACAGATCGTATTGATCATTTATATCAAGACCCTCATGTAGGTAACAAAAATTTTTCTTTGCACTATGGCGACCTTACAGACCCCACAAATTTAATTCGTATTGTGCAAGAGACAAAACCCGATGAAATCTACAATTTAGCTGCAATGAGCCATGTTGCAGTAAGTTTTGACACTCCAGAATATGCTGCTAATGCTGATGGCATTGGCACTTTAAGAATGCTTGAAGCTATTCGCATTCTTGGCATGGAAGACAAGACAAAATTTTATCAAGCATCTTCTTCTGAACTTTACGGCCTCGCTCAAGAGACCCCTCAAAAAGAAACAACCCCATTCTACCCAAGAAGCCCATACGCGGTAGCTAAGCTTTACGCTTATTGGATCACAGTAAATTATCGAGAGGCCTATGGAATATATGCATGTAATGGCATTCTTTTTAATCATGAAAGTCCGGTTCGCGGAGAAACTTTTGTCACTAGAAAAATTACACGCGCTTTAGCAAGAATTGAGCTCGGCCTTCAAGATTGTTTATACCTTGGCAATCTTGATGCCCTAAGAGACTGGGGACACGCTAAAGACTATGTTGAGATGCAGTGGCTTATGCTTCAACAAAAAGTACCTGAGGACTTCGTGATTGCAACAGGCATTCAACACAGTGTGAGAGACTTTGTAAATTTAGCAGCCAAAGAATTGGATATGAAAATTATCTGGAAGGGAAATGGCAAAGAAGAAAAGGCTTACTGGAATGATAAATGTATTGTTCAAGTCGATTCTCGATATTTTAGGCCTACCGAAGTGGAGACTCTGTTAGGCGACCCCACGAAAGCAAAAGTAAAATTAGGCTGGAGTCCAAAAATCACTTTTGAAGAACTTGTATCTGAAATGGTAAGAGAAGACTATAAATCTGCCCAACGCGATGAATTAATAAAAAGTCACGGATACCAATCCATGAATTATCACGAATAATCTATGCTACATAAGACTTCTAAAATATATGTCGCGGGCCACACAGGCCTTGTAGGCTCTGCCATTTTAAGGAGATTGGAACGGGATGGTTATTCTAATCTTACTTACCGCAAGCGCGATGAGCTTAACTTAGAAGATGCAATGGCGACAGTAGACTTTTTTAAAAAAGAGCGTCCTGAAATTGTTTTTATGGCAGCTGCAAAGGTGGGTGGAATTCATGCAAATAATACCTATCCGGTGGAGTTTATTATGAGTAACTTATTGGTTCAGGCTAATATTTTTCGTGCGGCTTATGAGGTCAAAGTACCTAAGGTTATTTTTTTAGGAAGTTCTTGCATATATCCACGTGATTGCCCGCAACCCATTAAGGAAGAATATTTTTTATCAGGCACTTTGGAATCTACAAATCGCGCTTATGCGATAGCTAAGATCGCTGGCATAGAAATGTGTTGGTCTTACAATCGCGAATACCAAACACAATGGCTTGCTGTCATGCCTACAAATTTATATGGCCCAGGAGATCATTATGATCTTAAAAATTCACATGTATTGCCAGCCTTAATTCGTAAAATTCATGAAGCGAAGATGAATCAACTTTCAGAGGTTGTTTTATGGGGCTCTGGACGCGCTAGGAGAGAATTTTTATACGTAGACGATATGGTAGATGCCCTCATTTATCTTGCAACTCTCTCTTCGGATCGCTTTGGTGATTTAGTAAACCCTTTAAAGTCTCCGCTTATTAACATCGGCTCAGGAAAGGATTTGATGATAAGTGAACTTGCGGATACGATAGCAAAAGTGATTGGATATCAGGGCCAGTTTATTTATGACGTATCCATGCCCGATGGCACAATGCAAAAATTATTGGATATAGAAAAAATAAGCCACTTAGGATGGACTCAAAAAGTTAAATTGTCCGAAGGAATTTCGTTGGCTTACCAAGATTATCTTAAGAGATTCAATTAAGTATTTTCTTTTCGTTGTTTTGAATCATTTATTTATTATTAAGGTAAATTATTTATGGCAGAAACACTAGGCTCGCTTTGTGACAAATTAACGATTGTTAAATTGAAGCAGTATCATTCTGAAGCAAAGGAAAAACTAGATAGCTTAACTTCACAAGAGATTCAACTTAAAGAAGAAATTGACCAGTTTATTTTAAGCGCTATGCAGGGCATAATTCCGCTAGAAAAATTAACCTTTCACTCGAATAAAGTTTATGCGATGAGCGATAAAGATATTGAGCGCTTTAAAGGAACAATAGGGGAGGTTGTTAGTAAGTTAGCTGAAGTTAATTGTGAACTTTGGCATGAGCAAGAAAAAGTATATGCATTTGAGAGTGTTCCGGCAGCGCAAAAAAATCACGTCATAAAACAATTAGCAAAATTAAATCTCGAGAGAACTAGTTGTATTGATGAAATTGATCATGTTTTATTTATTTCATTGAAAAATCGATAAATATGTATATTGAAGCTAAAAAATGTCGTGCTTGTAATAGTGACCATCTCACCACCACCTTATCTTTGGGAGACCAGTATTTAACTGGCGTCTTTCCAAAGTCAAAAGAAGAAAAAATTACTAAAGGACCTTTGGACTTAATATGGTGCCAATCTTGCGGGCTCCTTCAAATGAAGCATTCTTATAGTCTGACTGAAATGTATGGGGATAACTACGGTTATAGGTCTGGACTTAATCTGTCTATGGTGCGCCACTTAGAAAATAAAATTCGCACCTTAGAAAAGTTAGTACAGCCTCATATTAATGATCTTGTTATAGATATTGGAAGTAATGATGCAACATCTCTTAAAGCTTACGAAGGTGCTTTTCAAAAAGTCGGCATCGATCCAACAGGACTTAAATTCAAAGAGTTTTATACAAAAGAAATTTCTTTAATACCTGATTTTTTCTCAAAAGATATTTTTTTAAAATCTTTTCCTCATAAGAAAGCTAAAATAATTACTTCTATTGCAATGTTCTACGACCTAGAAGAGCCGATGACATTTATAGCAGACATTCATGATGTTTTAGCAGATGATGGAATTTGGCATTTTGAGCAAAGTTATATGCCTTCCATGCTAAAAACAAACTCTTATGACACGATATGTCATGAGCATCTCGAATTTTACTCCTTTGATGTAGTTAAAAACATGCTGGAAAAATGTGGCTTAAGGGTAGTTGATGTCCAAATGAATGCAATTAATGGGGGTAGCTTTGCTGTAACAGCATGTAAAGCACAAGCTAAATACACTTCAAATAAACCTGTAATCCAATGGCTTTTAGATCAAGAAAAAATTATGGCTCTTCACACATTGGAACCTTATCAAGCATTTGAAAAAAGAGTCTTTCAGCACAGAGAAAGTTTAAAAAATTTACTTGAGAGTTTGGTGAATGATGGGAAAAAAATTATTGGATATGGAGCTAGCACGAAAGGCAATGTCTTATTACAGTTTTGTGGTCTAACATCACAACATATTTCTTGTATAGCTGAAGTTAATAAAGAAAAATTTGGTTCATTTACGCCAGGTACAAATATTCCTATCGTTTCAGAAAGAGAAGCTCGCGCTATGAATCCTGATTATTTTTTAGTACTACCCTGGCATTTTAAATATGACATTCTTGAAAGGGAAAGAGATTATATAGCTAAGGGCGGTAAGTTTATTTTTCCGCTTCCAGAAATTGAGATTGTATAAAAAATGAAAGCACTTATTTTTGGAGCATCAGGACAAGACGGCATCTTACTGACTGAGCTTTTAAAAAAAAATCAAATAGCTGTTGAAGGTGTTTCTCGATCGCATGGATTGTTAAGAGGAGATGTTGCTAATTTTCATTTTGTAAAAACAATTATCCAAGACCTTAAGCCTGATTATATTTTTCATTTTGCTGCAAATTCAGTCACATCGCACGATGCCTTATTTGAAAACCATGAAACTATAAGCACTGGCACATTAAATATTCTAGAGTCTGCAAGAGAACATTCACCAAATGCTAAGATTTTTATATCTGGCAGCGCTATGCAGTTTAAAAATGATGGCCTTCCTATTGACGAACAAACATCCTTTGAGGCAAAAAGTCCTTATGCAATAGCAAGAATTCAATCCTCCTTCACTTCGCGATACTTTCGTGAATGTTTTGGCATGCAAATCTACAATGGATATTTATTTAACCATGATAGCCATTTTCGTTCTTCAAAACATCTCAATCAAAAAATTATCTCTTTTGTAAAAAAAGTTCAAAATGGAACAGACCAAATATTAGATGTCGGCGATATTGAAGTTAAAAAAGAATTTAATTATGCTGGCGATATCGTAGATGCAATATGGACTTTAATGAAGCAAGATAATATTTTTGAGGTGGTAATAGGCTCAGGTCAGGCTTATGCTATTAAGGATTGGATTGCGGATTGTTTCAATATAATCGGTAAGGATTGGAGACAATATATTAATACTAATGCTGATTACATGCCTGAATATAAAATATTGGTAAGTGATCCCACATTAATAAAATCTTTGGGGTGGTTCCCAAAAACTGATTTTCATGAGTTGGCTAATATTATGACCGCTAACTTTATAGATGGAATTTAAGAAAAAATTATTTTCATGAATTTTAATGCTATGCAGTGGTTTGATTTTAATATGCTCATATTCATGGGTATGTCATTAGCCTTAAATGCTTTAATTGTCTATCTTTGGCACAAAAAGTTTTATAAAAAACTAGGCCTTAAATCTTATCAAGCGATTCAGCGTATTCATTTAAATGAAACGCCAAGATTGGGTGGACTGGTTTTTATTCTGTCACTCGCATCTTGGGTGATGTATTGCCCTGCCAATGAAAGCATTCAACTTTTCAAACTCATTCTCATATGTTTGATCCCCATTATTGTTATTGGACTCAAAGAAGATCTTTTTCATAATGTAGAGCCTGCCATACGATTGCTTTCACTTCTTTTTGCGGGATGGTTATTTAGAGCTCAATTTACGGGACCTTTACCCAATATGACTGATATGCCTTTGATAGGTAAATTACTTGCTTTACCAGGGGGTGTGAGTTTTTTTTATTTATTAAGTATGGTAGCTATCGCCAATGGTATGAATCTCATCGATGGGGTCAATGGCTTATGTGGAGCGGTTGCTTTAACAATTTTAGGCGCACTTTTATTTTTAAGCTACAAAACAAGTGACGTGGTAATGCTATCGACCATCTTTAGCGTGATCTTGATTCTAATTCCATTTTTAATCTTTA
>Ga0214919_10002842_pt1 | contig 26762 bp, 27 predicted proteins | sample LL1503_MetaG_FD_177994 | JGI IMG/M metagenome (GOLD analysis project Ga0214919, IMG submission 177994) | Freshwater microbial communities from Lake Lanier, Atlanta, Georgia, United States - LL-1503 | ecosystem: Environmental > Aquatic > Freshwater > Lake | place: USA: Georgia | collected...
CATCGCAGGATTCACATAAGCCTGATAGGCGCGTAGTTCCATTAAGATGAAATGCTCGAAGGCCTTACCAAAGTCACTACTGCCGGGCAGGGGCCGACGACGGCTTAAATATCCTGCGATGCCCACATCGAAGAAATAGAACTTTTCCGTCAGGATCATCCGCCGGCTTTTCGACCGGGTCCATGGGGGTACGCGAAATCCTAGAAAAGTATCCTCCAGCATATCGAAATAAGAGCGGACGACTCTTTGCGATACCCCGGCTTCACGGGCGATATTTGTATAGTGGATGAGTTCGCTTGAGCTCAAGGCCGCCACGCGCAGAAATTCTGAAAAAGCGGGAATATTTTGCGCAAGGGCTTCGGCCGCAATCTCCTCCTTCAGATAATCCGCCACGTACGCTCGCAACTCCTCCAGAGGACTTGGCGATAGAAAATGGGGCGGGAGCATGCCCGAGATGAGGGCCTCCTCAAGCTTGAAACCGGACACCTCCGTAAAAGAGAGCGGCAACATCACCCGCCTCCATGCTCTTCCCCCAAGAAGATTGGCGTGCCCCTTTCGCAGTTTACGGGCGCTGGACCCGGTCAAAAGAAATTGCGCGCCGCGCTCTTCGATCATCCAGTGTACTTCGTCCAGAAGCTGGGGCACTTTTTGAACTTCATCAATCACGATCAATCCTTGGACGTCAGCCAGCCTTTCTCGAAGGAGGGAGGGTCGCACAGCGTACTCCGCAAACACCTCGGTTTGAAGAAGATCAATCACCTTGGCCGCCTTGAGGTGATGCCGAATCCAGTAGCTTTTCCCTGCTTGGCGAGGCCCCCACAAAAAACACGACTTACCGAGTGGCAGACGAAGATCAATTTTTCGCGCTAAGATTTTTTTACTCATTACGTAAAATCATACGGATAAATTTACACTTGTCGATAATCTGTTCTTTCGGTTTTGGTTCTGCCCAGCCCTTCCCCTTTCGCGACTTGGCTCCTCCTCCCGCGTTTCTGTGAGAAATCTTCTCCCTCACAGAGGCTCCAAGGAAGTGATACTGCTCCTTGGCGGACTTTGTGCGCGTAAGCGCGTCCCGCCCATGCGGCGACGTGTCCCGCGAATGCGGTGACGCGGGGCCTCTTCACCACTCCCCACTCCCCAATAACCAATCTCTAATCACCAATCCCTAACCCCCACTCACTAGGATCTAGCTTGCGGATTTTGCACTGGTCTTGAGATATTTTGTGTAGCCGTTATTTAGTTTGATAGCGGATTCAAGAAGCTTTCGGGCCTGTTCCAGTACAGTAGAATCAATTAGCCCCTCATCGGCAGCAGTAATCAGGTGGTCAAGAACCTCGTAGGTCGAGCCACGCGCATTACTGAAAAACTTGGAGGAATCGAGGTAGTGGAATCTGCCATAACCCTCGGCAATATTTGCGGTCAAGAATTGCGACGCCCTGGTCAATTGATCTCCAAGTCGATATTTTTCCTCTTTCGGCAACCCCCCGACAATTTGCCGAACAAATTCTCTTGCTTCCCTTGCCACCTTCCAGCAATCAAGGTCTTCAAACGACCTAATAATTCTTTCTTCACTCATAGTTTATCTCTTCCCCAACCACAATTCACCAATAACCAATCACTAATACCCTAATCACCAACCACCAATCACCACTCCCCACCCCCTAATGCGCCACCCCCTCTTTCCGTATCACTTTAATCCCTCGAGTTCACTACCTCTGCTGTTTTCTTTGCATAATGCCGCATCGATTCTTCATCAATGGTGTGATGGACAAGGAACGCGAGACTCGCCTCCCCCAACGCTCTCGCCACTGGCAAGGGCTTTGCAGGAGCGATTCCCTGATCGACAAAAAGAGGTTCGCGATAAATTTCCGGACACGGCCCAACATTAGAAAAAAGACCCCCCTTCTCTAATGAGTCAAGGACTCGATCTCTGGCAACCCTCCCTCCCTCTTCGTACGCCATGGATCGATAGTGTGCGTGGCCTTTCGGGGTCACTGGAACTCTCAATCCTCCTACTTCACGAAGTGCTTCCTGCATGATCTTGGAGTTCCTCGTCCGTCGTGCTAGCCAATCGTCCAGCTTTCTCAGCTGACACAGTCCAATCGCCGCCTGCATCTCGGTCATTCGTAAGTTCGTCCCCTCATGTTCTACCAGCCAACGGAACCCAGGAACGCTATTCTTAGAATGCACTAAGTCATAATCTTTCCCATGCTGAGCGAATTGCCACGCTTTTTTCCATAACTCCTTATCCGGAGTGCACAACATTCCCCCTTCGCCACCTGTCGTCATGATTTTGTCCTGGCAAAAACTCCAGCTGGAAAATATCCCCCAGGTACCCACGCTTCTCCCTCCAATCGATCCCCCGTGCGCTTGCGCGCAATCTTCAATAATATGAACGCCGTGCTCAGTGCCCCATGCACTGATGGCGGGCATGTCGCACGGCCAGCCAGCGATATGAACGGGTATGCACGCCTTGGTCCGCGGGGTGCGGACCGCCTCGATGCTAGCCACAGTTATATTGCCGCTCTCAGCATCAACATCGGCAAAAACTGGTCTCGCACCCAAGAGCATCACAGACATGGCGCTGGCGATATAGCTACGGGGCGTGACAATAACTTCGTCCCCTTTCCCTACACCAAGAACCCTTAGCGCTACTTCGAGGGTGAGAGAGCCATTGGCCATCGCCAACGAGTGGATCCCGCCATGATAGTCACTCCAGGCTCGTTCGAATAATTTGCACTGATCACCTGTCCAATAATTCACCCGGCCAGAGCGCAGAACAGAATCAACCGCCGCAAGCTCATCAGGCTCAAAGAGTGGCCATGAGGCAAGACCAGGATGATTGCTATGTTTTACCAAGGGGTAAGCATCCTTAATAACCGAGCGGGATTACCGACAACCAGTTCATTGTTCGGCACATCACCGACGACTACCGCTCCCATGCCAATTCCGCACCCTTCGCCAAGGGAAACTCCCTGACGAATTGCGGCAGATGTTCCGATATCCACTCCACAACCAGACGAAACATTTCCTGAAATAGAAGCCAAAGGCCCAATGGCCGTAAAATCACCGAGAACACAATCATGACCAAGAGCCACCAACCGATTAATGCTAACAAAATTCCCTACTTTAATGTTCACGGTCATCTCCACCCCGCCAAGAATCATGAAACCATAGCCCAACTTTACGGATGGGTGTTGCAGTACGCTTGGATGAATAACCCCCCCCCAGTTTGGTGATCCGAGGGACTTCATAATGGCGACCACACTACGACGGACCCTAGGATCGTTGATAGCGACGATAAATTCGCTATCTTTCCACCGGGGCCAATCCTCAACTTTACCTAGAATTGGCCATCCTTCGGGTGTGGTTCCCTGGCTCGCATCATCGAGAAACCCGAGAAAATCCTCCGCGGGATGGTTTAGAAGGAGTGTATATGCGACTTCCCTTCCATGCCCGGAGGCTCCCACGATGATTAATTTTCTTTTCTTCATAGCATCTCTTCCCGGGAGGTTTTGCTGGCCGTCATGGAAGTAGACACTTTTGCGGATCCGGTGAACGGCGGCATCGTCGCATGCTGATCGGCGGTAATTCCACTTCTTGAAAGTACCTGCCATACAGTCATCCAAAGAATCTTCATGTCCAAGGGGAAGCTTCGGTTATCGACATACCACACATCCAGCCGAAATTTTTCTTCCCAAGTTATGGCGTTACGCCCGTTGACCTGCGCCCAGCCGGTGATCCCAGGCTTTACCTCCATCCGCCGCGCCTGCTCATAGCTATAAAGCGCTAAGTAGTCCGGCAACAGTGGGCGCGGGCCGACAAGCGACATGTCCCCGCGAAGCACGTTCCATAGAGTGGGGAGCTCGTCCAGACTGGTCGCGCGCAGAAAACGACCAAGACGGGTTAGGCGGACGTAGTCGGTGGAAAGCATGTCTTCACCAGAGCGTGGCGAACGCATGGTTCTAAACTTTCGCAGTATGAAAAGTTTTCCGTACAAGCCTGGGCGCGTTTGGCAAAAGAAAATGGGGCAGCCGAGGCGCAGGCGAACTGTGATGGCGACGACAGCCAATAGCGGGAGCAGAATTATGAGTCCCAAAAGGGATACAAAGATGTCGCGGAGGCGGGTCATTTGATCACTGGAGATATATCGTCAAGGACCACAGCAAGGCGCTTGGCGAGTAGGGCGAGAGAATGATTCGCTTTCACAAATTCGAATCCTGCCATCCCCATGCGAGTTCGTTCGGCAATAGACAAGGATGCCAGTGTTGCAATTGCATCTGCTAGCTCCTCTGGGTTGTTTGGGGCAACCGTGATGCCTGAATTCGATTCGGCTACTGGATTGTTGCCAGCATTGCAGCAGAAGATGATGGGACGCGCTGACGCTAAATAATCAAATAGTTTGTTCGAACTGATGCCGTATTTAAAAACATCCGCATCAATCTACTAGCGGGGGAAAGGATTCAATGGCTGGGCTTGTCATGTATCGAATCGAATTTTGAATCGGTTTGCCCAAACTGTGAAGTTATACAGTTTCCAAAGCAGCGAGGAAAAGTCACCCTTGCCTTGTTCCGTAATCTCAAATTTATGGTCGATTGTACTTCTTTGAATCACTCGGGGATTGGCACGCTCGAATAATTCAAGATGGTCCACGAAATGCCTTCGAAGCGGACCCATGAGCCAGTGTTTAAATGGCACATTGAAGCCGGTCTTGGGTCCGTCTAGAACAAAATCTGGAACTATTCCCCTCAGCGATTTTTTAAGCAACCATTTCTTTTGACCATACGGCATCTTGCGGTACCCGGGAATGCGGGCGGCGAAGTCAACCAAATCATGATCAAGAAACGGAACGCGCACTTCCAATCCATGTGCCATTGTCGAGCGATCAACCTTTTCAAGGTAAATGTCGGGAAGCTGAATGCTAAGATCCACCATAGACATCTGCTGCCCAGCATCGAGGCGAGCGAAATGCGCCCGTACTTCGCGGTAGCGCGCCATCGGATCGGACGTCGCGATTTGCTTCCTGAATGATACATCGAACACGTCGAGCGCTTTGCCACTGAGATCTTCCGCGGTCAAGAGAAGTCCGATCGTAACTCCAAGATCTTTTTGCCCAAATATGTTGCAATATCGAAGGATGCGCTGGCGAAGCGAAGAGGCTGGAAGCGCGACAGCCGAAATGCGACCGACACCCGCGAACGCGTGCAGCAGGGAATGCATGCGGAGAGTGGCGTACCGCCGATACCCACCAAAGACTTCATCGCCGCCGTCGCCTTGCAAGACCACCTTGATTTGACCGGAGACTTTTTCCGCCATTAGGTAGAGAGGAATATTCGCCGCATCAAAGAAGGGCATGCCGTGGTGGTCAATCAGTGCCTCAACAACTCCTGCAACATCACGGCCATCTATGAATAGTTCGTGGTGATCGGTTCCAAAGTGCTTCGCCACTCGGCACGCCTTCGGTCGTTCGTCAGGATAGTGCGGGTCATCGAACCCGGCCGAGAATGTGGAAAGTCGACCCGCGTGATGCCGCGAAGCGAAGGCCGTGATGGCGCTCGAGTCGATGCCGCCTGAAAGAAACACGCCCACGGGCACATCGCTCACGAGTTGACGCGCGACGGCTGTCTCGAGCAGGTTGCGCGTGGTGGCGATTAAATCCTGGGTGGGTCTGTGAACTTGTCTCGCGATGGTCGACTCTTCCTGTAGCGACCAATATGCGGTAGTTTCCGTTTTAAATGATTCGAGGTCGAGTCGCAGAAAATGCCCAGGTAAAAGTTGACAGATGCCGTGGTAGAGCGTGCGCTGGCCGAGCGAGTTGCCATAAAAGATCCATTCGTGAATTCCGGAGGTATCGCAATCGGGAGTGCGCCCGAGCAATGCAAGCAGCGCGCGAATTTCTGAAGCGAAGACAAGCCGTTCATTGTCTAGAAAGTAGTAAAGTGGCTTGATGCCTAGGCGATCGCGTACTAACCACAACTGATTGTCGCGCTGGTCGTGCAAGGCGTAAGCAAACATGCCATTCAGTTGCCTGAACGCAGAGGATCCAATTTGGGCAAACGACCGCAGAACAACTTCCGTGTCGCACGTTGAATGCAAATCAGTCAATCCCAGCGATGAGGCAAGCTCTCGGTAGTTATACACTTCGCCGTTGTACGTAATAGCGAAGCGAGCGTCCTCTGAGACCATTGGTTGACTCCCCGACTTTGATAGATCGAGAATGCTTAAACGAGTGTGTCCGAACCAAACGGAACCACGCGTGCATTCGCCGTGAGCATCTGGCCCACGGTGGCTTAGTAAGGACAATGCTTTCTCGCGCGAAGAAGAATTTTCTGAAGCGAATCCAGTGCGAACAACTGAGCCGGCGATTCCACACATTGGCTTAGATGGTGTGTTTGGCGGAAAACTCCGATAGCGCTCTGTCGAGCGTCGTGTTCAGACCCCGTTCGAAATCCCGCTCGAATTCGAGTCCAAGATCACGCTTGATGAGTGAATTGTCCACGTCGAATTCGCGAATATCACCGGGCAGTGGGTCGCCGTGTGTGATCAAAATTTTCGGATTGACCCTCTTTAGTACCATGGAGGCCAGTTCGTTAACCGTAACGCGGATTCCTGACGAGCAGTTGTAGATCTTGCCACGCGCAATCGGCGCGACCCATGCACCAGACCCAATACCAACTCATTGAAGAAAAGACCACTGGATCGCATTGATATTCGCAGTCAATAGTCGACACTGGAAAGTCCTGCATTCTGGCGCTCAATTTTAGATTTCTCGAAAAAACACAAAATAAATGCTCCATTCAGAGGTTGAGGATTGAGGCACATGACAATGTCCTTTCCATTTATTTAGCGATTGATTTTTGGTTTCAATGCTTGACTGCTTCAAGACGAAAATGGCTTAGCAGAAAAAATGAGACTAAGCGATTACCCAGCAGTGCCCTGCCTAACCTTCCCAAGCTATTAGGCGCTGTCCAAGAGATTTTCACTTCTTTGAACCCAGCCGCCTCAATCAATTTTCTCCAAAAGGCGGGGGGCTGGTGCTTGTGCCATTCAATGGACGGCATGAAAGGACTCCTCAACCCAATCTTATCAAAGAAATTATGCCGATCGCAGTCGGTAATAATTAGCCGACCTCCACTACTAAGCAAACCATGCATTTTGCGAAAATACGACAGATACACTTTGAAAGCACCAATATCTTCTTGCAACTTAATTGTTGCCTTTTCGTTCAAATGGTTAATGGAATTCGCCAAAAGAATCATATCGAAACTAGTATCAGCCGAAAACTCTTGAAAAGTGGTTGAGAATTGCTGCGCTCGCTGGGGGCAAACATTCAATGCTAAGGATATCTTATTAAATCTTTTGCGCATGCCATGCGAACTGCCTTCACATTCCGGCTCAAGGCAAACCGCCGATCCGCCATTAAAAACCACCCAGAAAGAAAGCAAACCTGCCCCTCCTCCGATATCAAGAATTCGAAGATTATCTACAGTATTATTACCGAAGATTTGTTGCAGATAATTTTGCAAGCTTTTTGTGTTTGAGTATTCCCCCAATTTAATTATGACCGACAGAAAGTTTCGAGAAGAAGTCATATTCGTTACAGTCATCGTAGTGGTGATATTTTCCTGAGCATTCTAAATGGGTTATGGAGTAATCTTCTGTACCGAATCCTGCTTACCTGGGCCAGCTGGGCATTTTCGATGTCGTCATCTCGTGGGAGGTACTCCACCATACGGATCGGATGTGGGATGCGCCGGGAGTAACGACCTCGTATCCTGATCTCGCCCCGAGCATGCGCAGCGTGATATGGAGCGCAGCCGGGCCGGACTGCTGTGCCACCGCATAGCGAGCCCCGTAACCTGGGCAAACTCCTTGTCCATCTGGACTACCTGAGGTCCCATCAGGGCAATCCAAGAGAAGTTCCCTGCCGATTTTAAGGAGGAAAATCCTTGATGGAGGTGCTCGGCGGGGAGAGGTAGAGCCATTTCTTCAGGTTCTCTTCCGTTGTTTGGCGAGCCGCGCTTGGCATTCGAAAGCAACGGAGTTAGCGGGATGGCTGAGAATCCAGCCGTTTTTCGGGGGCCAAGATGCCTTATCAAAGACCGTTTCAAGTTTTTAGTTTTTTTTATGGACTAATCTCCAGTTAAAATTGAGACAAAGATTATGAGCCAACGAATCAGCATTATGTCTTTCAAAATATGCGCGCGCCTTTGCCGTGTTTTTAGAAGCCGCAAGGGCCCATTCTCGATCAGCTAACGTTCGAGCAGCACGATTGAGGCTTGTTGTTGATGCACTATTGGGAAGAGCCAAGCCAGCTTTATATTTAGAACATATCTCAAAGGAATTAGTGCCGACAGGGCCTATGTATAGTAAAGGGAGCCCAAAAGATATATATCCATTGTATTTTGATGGAGACACAAGACCTCCCGCCCAGTCTTGCAGGGTTATCAAGCCAAAGTTCAGAAAGTTTTCGTGAATAAATCGACCTAAGCCAGAGAAATCCTTAATTTTCTTTACGTGAATGCTCTCGACACCGAGATTAGTGGTTGTTCTTTTAAAACGTTCTAAACCCTCCGAACTTAGACCAACCGTATAGATTACTACTTTTGCTTTATTTTTTAACACGCGTATCAGTTTTTCGAAAGTCTCTAGTGGGTGCAATGATCCTAAGTTTCCCGCATAAATTATTCGAACTTCGCCTTTCCTGCTTATTGCCGTTTTATAGGGATATTCCATAATGTATTTTGAAGTTTTTTTTTCGATCCAGGTTGGATGGAGGATAATCGGAACAGATTTGAATCTAAACTTTAATAGATCATTCATCGAATGATCAATTGCAATAATAAAATGCATTTTGCGCATTAAAAAATGATCTACAAAGCGTAGCCCCGTTGAAAGGTTATGAAGGCATGAGAACCTATCAAGCATCCTTGCCTCAATTTCAGGATGATAATCCATAAGCCAACATCCGACTCTGCAATTAATTACCTTTGCCAAGAAGACTGTCCAACATTGAAATCCAGGCGGGGATGTTCTTACTAGGATTTCATTTGGCTGTAAGTATAAAAGAACAAACGGCAACGAGATGTACATGTAAAATAGATTAATCAATCTGGCGAGATTTAAACCACCAGGTACATAGTTTTTAAAGAGTCCATGAAAAGTATATGTTTTTACGAATGGATACTTCTTCGCAAGTGAATTTAGTAGCTCTGAAATCATGTAATCACTGCCTATTTCAAAAAGAATTAGAAGTTTTTTTCTGTGGTTTTGTATCATTCGGTCAAGAAAGAAAGTTTTTTTTCCAAAGACGGGCTACTCTTTCTTTTTCAAATAGTCTCACAACAGCTTGTGTATTCTTTTTTGCGGTCATATATTTTTTTCTGCTTGTAATTAGACTCAAGACATTTTTCGCAAGAATGTTTTTATTAGAAACAGAAGTGAATCCACATTTATATTTATTAATTTCAGGGAAGTTGCATTCATTCGTGCTAACAACTGGTACCTTGCTTTGTAAGGACTCGAGAATGGACATCGAAAGTCCTTCTCCTTTTGAGAAATAAATAAAGACTTTTGTTCGTCTTAGTAAGTATTTTTTCTGAGGAATATCGAGGAATGGTAATATTATAACGTTTTTTCCTTTATCTTTTTGGAACAGCAGTTGATTTAGGTATTGCTTATTTTGATGTCCCGCGATTGCCAAATAAATATTACCAGCATAACTTTTTCTAACCTTGTGAAATACGTCCAGAAGCAAATCTATTCTCTTCCAAGGGTCGATTCGCCCAATGTATGACAATAAGATATCTTTTTTCTCTAGTTTGTTTAAAGCTGGAACCACCTGCTCTTGAATGTTATTGCGGCCGACAACATTAGGGATTAGAACTATATCCTTGTCAGGTGTTAAGTTTTGATATGTCTCAAATTCATTTTTGCTGAGAGCTACCAAAAGGTTCGACCGCATAAGATTCTTTTTCTCAACAAAATGATAAAATAACATTTTCGAAAAATAGTTTTTCTTCAAGTGCGTTTTTTGAAGCATGCCCCTCATGTGATACGCTATCGGAATTCGTTTTTTATATGCTTCTTTTATAGCTTTATATGTGAGGTATGTGAAAGGACCTTGAGTACAAATATAATCAAATCTATGAATATTGTTTTCGAAAAATATTTTAATTTCTTTTGTATAGAAGAATTTAAAAGCTAACACTTTTAAAAATAGACTATGTTGCTTTAGCACATCAAACTTAATGATGTTAATAGTTTTTTTTCCAAATGAAAGCTTGTTTTTGGGTATTTTGGTTCGTTTAGCTGTGTCAAAGTTTGTTGTTACAATATATACTCTCAAACCCAAACTCGCAAAAATACTGGCTAGCTTTTTAACGCTTTCTACAGGCCCGCCACCCGTTTTCGCCGGAGACCAGATAGGAGTAGTAAGTAATATACTTTTTATATAAGATTACCTCTTAGCATACAGAAAAAGCATTCTCCCAAACCTCTTTCCTACAGCTGCTAGATTATGATTTAATATTTCTTTTTCTTGTTTTTTAATATTTTTAATAAATGGTTTAGAGCAGAACTTTTTTACCTTTAATGCGTTTTTTGCATCGTCTGTCAAGGGCAGTAATATTTTATTTTTTGTAGAAAAGTTATTGCGATGGGCTTTAATATCAGAAAGAACTAATTTTAGATTGCATAAATAAGCTTCAAGAACAACGTTTGGAAAACTTTCACTTTTACTTAAAAATAAAAAGATATTGTGTGAATTATATAGTTTGCTCAGATATGTTTCATTTTTGAAGTTGATAAATTTCACATTTTTTATGTTTTGCGAAGACACATACCTTATTAATTCCTTTTTTTGCGGACCCGAACCGACAATTGTTAAAGTTTTTTTCTTGTCTTCATTTATCATTCCAAAAAGGGATAAAGCACTTAAGATTCTTTTGTCGCGAACAAGCCTTGAGACACACAGAAAGCGCATTGGAGCTGTGGATTTATAATTTCTATTATCAATAATGACATTTGAAATATGGTTTGGAAGCAGTAAGACATTTTTAAAACCGTTTTCCTTAAAATATTTTAATGAATCGCTTGAATTACATATTATCAGTTTTGCTATTTTATATAGAATCATTTGGATAACAAATTTTAGTTTGTTATGCTTTTCAGCAAAATATGGATTCGAGGGATATCTTGAAATCCACGGCACTCGGCAAATTAAAGAAAGCAATCCACAAATAATATCAGTTTGAATGCTACCAGAGAGAACTATATTCGGCCTTATTCTTCTGACCGTATTAAGAACCGCAAAGGGAATTTTGAATGAATAGTTCGTTTTTGCTCTGACTTGAATGAAAGTAATCTTTTCAGTGTTTTTTGGCTCATCTTTTGCATGAATATAAAGCACATAAAATCTAAAGAGCGATTCGGTCTCATAAATTAATCCCATGATCTGTTTTTCGGCACCCCCACCATCTATGTGCGACAGACATATTAAAACAGTACATTTCTTTTGTGTTTTAGTTTTTATTTTATACTTTTTTTTGCTTTTAAGTATTAATAGTTTTCAGAAAAACTGCTGACCTATTTTGTTTGATTTTCCATTTCACGATACTTCAAATCACCAGTATGTTTGTTTCGAAAGTCATTGCCAGAAATAGACTTCCCTTTAACCCACGCGAAGCAATGGTCCCGATGGCTCGACTTAACAATGAAAAGACCCAAGCGCCCTATCTAATTAAAAGTTTTTTATTTACTATCCGCGGCATTATTTTATCAGGTATTGATACAGTTCGTCTGAGTATGTATTTGGATCAAATGTCTTTTTAAAATAGCTATATGATCTTTTGCAAGGTCTACTTTTTTTGACTAATTCTTGGATTAGCGCATTAGCAGCCAGGGAAATATTGTGGGAGGGAATAATCCTCACTTTTCTTGTGATTTTAGCATAATGGTATAATGTTGAGTGTGGTGTTGTGATAATGGTTTTTCCTTTTAGCAGCATCTCAGCAACCCTCGTTGGGAAAGAAGCATCTACTGAGCTATTAAATCTTCGGCAAAATAAAAATATTCCGCTTTTTCTTTCTATTCTACAAAGATTCTTTTTACTTATAAAACCCAGACAATGTATGTTTTTATTTTTTTTCTGTGAAGCTAGTTCCTGTGTTTTCTTTTGCACTTCCTTGGTCAATCCAACCATATAGAATCTGGTCTTTGTTATTTTTGTGGTTTCTAATGCCTTAATAAAGGCTTCAACCATTGTATATATGTCATCCCGGTAGTCTCCCCTTCCAATATAAAGTATGAAAGGTTTGTAATAGCTAGATTCTCTTAAAACAATTTTGGCTGTAGGAATGATTCCTGGGAGAAAGAAGTTATCAGCTGAAAATTTCTTTTGAAGGAATTTCGAAATTACAATTTTTTTGCATTGTAAAATACTTAAAAATAAAAAGAATAGTTTTTCCAAAAAATAATGTAAAGAGTTAAGCTTATAATAATAATCACTCCAGAGGTGTTTTTCGCATATTTGGATCGCAAAGCCAAATTGCTTTACTTTTGAATATATAAATAAAAAGATGAGCAAAACAGGATCTTGGTTGTAAAGTAGCACATACTCAATTTTATTTGTAACAATGTATTTCTTTAAGGATTTAATGAAATCTCTATATCGAAGAATAAATCTAGGGACCTTATACTTACATGGTAAACTGATCTTAGCTACTTTGACGTCAAATATTTTAGTAAAGAAGTTCTTATTTAGGCACTCCTGAATAGCTTTAATTCTCTGTGTTGACGCATTTTCTTTTTTTATATTTCCTAGATATATAATTACTGCGTTTTTTTTTATCATCAATCGCTGAAGTTGAGTAAGGTTTATGTTAAGGTAAATAAGTTCGTCTGTCTTTTTTCTAGTGCTTTGAATCCAGATAAGTGACTCCTGAAAATATATCCAATTGCAAATGTGAAGAAGGGCGCGCTGTAATTAAAAGAGAGGCCATAAAAGGAGGCGCCAATAAAGAGAAGAACTAAAACTGAATTACTGTATGGCCAGAGATTTGCTATTATTTGACCGGATTGGATTTTTGAAAAACACCTTAGTATTAAAATAGTGATTGTTATAATAGTTAAAAATAACCCTCCTTTTATCACCAAAGTTGCAAATAGAGAATGCAATATAAGCTTTCCAAAATTTGTTTCTCCATCGTGCATTACTACATACATGGAGTGAGCCTTATAGACTGTTCCTTCTACCCTCCTTTCAATGTACACTGGCGCATCCCGAAAGACTGTCCCGCCAAAACCTTTCCCAAATAATTTTTCGACCGGTGTTAACTCTTTCCAAGCTAATTCAAATTCATCAAACCTTTCATTACTTTTCAATGCTTCCTGGAAGCGGCCATCATCCGATCGGTTGACGATTTTCGTGAATGTGTTGTTTCCAGAATACTGAAAAACAAAAAGAATCGCAAAGAAAGTAATTGTAATAACATAAACTAAGTTTCTTCGGAAATTTAACATAAGGAAGGCTATCAGTCCGGTTAAAACAAGGCCCGAACCCAATCTATTTCCGAGTAATATATTGCAATAAAGAGATAGAATATTTAGCGGAACAAAAAGGTATTTTACTAAACTAATTTTTGATGTCTTCTGTAATATTAGGAGTAGTGGCGACAAAAGCAATGCGGTTGATGAAAAGTTCGTAAAAGTAAACTCGTGAAGGTTTCTAACAGTTTGACTTAAAATCTCTTGACGATTATACAACAAAAGACCGCATCCAACGCAAACCTCAACAAGCAGTAAATTTCTTATGACCGAAAAAGCTTTTTGATTTGTTGTCCACCCTAATAAAAATGGAAAAAATGAAAAGCAATCGAGAAGTATCATTTTCAGATCATTTTGATAAGCAATGCCTACAATTGTTAGCCAAAAAAAAGCAAAAGTGTATTTATTTACGTTTTCTTTCGTCCGTCCGTTTCTTATAAACAATCCAACTTGGATTATGCATAACAAGGCAAATCTTATTCGCGATGCACTTTGACTTTCGTTGTGAAATAACATTTCATTCATTTCATAAAAAATAAAATAACCTAGGGCGCAAGTTAGCAGCAGAAAGTTTACTTTTTTCCCCACATTTTTATTTAAATCCAGCACTTTTTATTTCTAAAATTTATGGTTATTCCATGGAATTTTTTTACACTATTTAGTGCTTTCTAGGGCATAAATCGCACTACCCCTTTACATAACCCCTTTTCCGCATAAGCCGCGCCGGATTGCCAACATAAATACAGTCAGGATCCGTTGAGCGCGTAACTATAGCTCCAGCACCAATCACGCAGCCTCTCCCTATTTTTACGCCATCGAGAATCACGACCGATGTTCCGATCCACACATCGGAGCCGATCTCCACTCCCAAGACTGATTCTCCCTGCTGAACAATTTGGCGATCCATATCGTCAAATCGGTGATTTGCCGGCACGATTACTGAATTTGCGGCAATACGTACATTGTCACCAATTCTCAGGCCGCCATGGCCGTAAATCATACATCCAGGGTTAACACTGCAGTTACGGCCGATTTCGATCCACCCGTTTGCCGCAATCAGACAAGCCCCGGCATGGATTGTTGACTTGTCGCCAATTTTGATTCGGCCTGGAAGAGCCGATAGCTTGACCCTAGATCCAATCTTGACCCTTTTTCCGATGTAATGCCCTCTATGTCGAGCCCAATTACAACGCAAACGGCAGGCGACTGCCGAGGCTATAGCGATCAAGCGAGTTTCTAAACGATGAACCAGCGTGGTCATTGAGGAGATATCTTGGCGACATCTCGAATTGTCATAAACCATAGGGCAATGCCCGAGATGGCTAAATTGCCGACAGCCCCTAATACCGCCGATTCCAAAGGCATCATAATTATCATGAACAGAGGAATAAGCAGGAACGGTAATACAGCCAGCATTGTTGTATAGATCCAGTATTCCTTCCATTGATGAACTGCAGCGAAATAGCTCGTGCAAAGCCGGAAGGAAAAAAGTGGGCCTGTTAGGCAAGCTAGCTGCGCTGCACGTTCGCCTGTGGCATACTGAGGCAAGAAATTCAGCACGAGCACATCGATGCCGATTGCAGATACTGCTGAGATCGGAACCATCAGTGCAGCTACTCGGCTCGTCTGGCGGAAGATCTGCCGGGCAAGAACCCGCCGGTCCTGATGGCGCCCGAAACTCTCAACCCATTGCGGATAAAAATAATTTTGCACCACACCTGGAATCATACTCAGGAATGTCATGCAAAAGATGGCAGGAGAATAAAACCCGAGCATCCGCACCCCATCGACCGCAGCGAGGATCCAGATTCGATCGGCTTGCTGACCTAGCAACCCGAGCCAGTTAGTGAGGAAGGCATGTCGCCCAAACTTGAACATATGCTTCATCGCCTTCCAATCCCAATGCGGCGAAACCGTTGCCGGTTGGATCCAATAAAATACGGCGGCCAGATTTATGGCGGTGAAGACGCCCCGGACAAGGAGTCCCCAGTATCCCCATTTCCACACCGCGAGCACGGCTATGGCGTCCACGGCAGTGACAGCCAACTCCAAGGGGCCGACCCGCCCAAATGCAGCGCTCGACCGCAACATCGCCCGATTGAACTGGGTGTAATAGGTCAATCCCCAGATCAGGCTCGCTGCTACAATGCCGAACAAGAGGTTCGGGGAGGTGTCGCGCAGCGAGACCACCGCCAATGCAGTCCCGACCTGACCAACCAGAAGCATCGCCAATGTGTGGGCCAACCCTGCCTCAAGCATGCGATGCGCCTTTTCCGGTTTTCCAGCGCCAATCAAGAAAGGGTACTCACGATTCAACCCGTTCAGAATCCCCATCCTTGTTAGATCAAGTGGAATTTTAACTAGTTGGGCTGTGTTCCACCAACCCACCGTTAGAGGGTCGAGAAAACGCAGCACCACTAGACCCGACACTCCGTTAAGCAGGTAACTCGCGACCATCGAAGTGACGTACCGGACGACCGGAAGTTTCAATCGTGCTGAGAAAGCATTCCCTGCAAGCGCACATGTCGCGACTTCTGTCATTCTAGTGTATGGATGGCCTGGCTTCGCCACTTCAACCACCAACGCTCCATCCGCAGTTGGAGTCCGCGATAACGCTGGTACACGCGGGACTCTCGGGCACGGGCGCGGAGAAAGTCCTCAGTCCGAGCTGCATTGCTTGCAGAAACAGGCTGTACCACGTTCGTGGGGTCTTGCGGCAGCCACAGCGAGCGGATGCAGGAGTCCATCACAAGCCGCCGATACCCCCCGCGCTGCATCAAGCTTTCCAGCGTCTCTGGCACAAAAGAGTAGGTATGCGCATTCTGAAAGTAACGGAGCAGGTTCGTACTGACGTTAAAAAGACTAGGGACCTCGATATACAACGCCCCCTGCGGCGTCAACAGGCTCCGCAGCTTCCGAAGATCCGCGAGCGGGTCGAGCAGGTGCTCGAGGACATGGGAAAGAATGATGAGCTCAAAACGTTCGTTCCGCACAACAGCGTCGTCGATTGAACCGTACCGCAGGTCGAGCCCTCTCTCCCGCCCCGCGCCCAAGTAGTCATCGTCAAAATCCCAGCCCACTGCCGTCCAGCCGAGATCCTGGAATGGCTGCAGGTTCCAACCGCCACCGCAGCCGATCTCCAGCACCGCTGGCTGGCTCCTCTTAGGCGAGCACCGCTGTAGAATGAAATTGGCCCGTTCCCCGCCCAGTTTCAACTGTGCCGCGTAGTACTTCGCAGGGTCGTGATCGGTCCGTTCGTATAAGTCACGATAATGGTTGGTGTAAAAGTCTACATAGGCCGCCGCAGTCCAGCGCGGGTTTGTCCGGAGCAGCCCGCACCGAAGGCACAACACCGTTGAATGCGGTGTCCGATAGCGATCCACTGACGCCACTAGGCGATCTTCCCGCGCCCCACATAGGCAGGCTACGTTTTCGAGCGGATAGGCGCCACGAGCGATCTTCTCACAAATGATCTTTCGGGCTCCCTCTCCGCACAACGTCACCCCAACAGGCAATGGGCCGTTTAGCGACGTGAACGTGCCGCCCAAGATGGCGGCTTCGCTCATCGCGAAAAAAACGGGTGCATGTGTTCGAGATTCACCATGTGCCCAGTGTGAGTGTCGACAGCCCCGACGAAGGAGTTGCACTTGTGCTCGCTGCGCACGATGACGCCAACTGGATTCGTCAGGCCGAGTGCGGTCACTTCATGGCCGTCCCAGCGGCTCACGCCCTTTCCACAGACTCGGAATGGCCCCTCCTCGTGCTTGTGGCCATTCGCATCAACAAGTTGAATCCAGTAGTTCATTGGTCGGACAAAGGGATTCATCGTAATGATGACTGGCCGGTGCGTTGCGCTTATTCGAGCAGCGGGAAAATTCTCGTAGTGAAAACGTTCTGTGCGGGTAAAGCGGGCGGCACCCCAGATATAGGCGGCCGGCAGATGAGCCTCGAAGCTCCCATCCCGTGAAGTGAAATGATGAAATGCAACCAACACGCTACTCACGCCGGTTGGGCTTGCGTCTGGCGAATAAGCCATCAGTTCGCAGTAGTGGAATAGCTTGGGGAGATTTGCCCTTCGCGCGATTTGAGCCGAATCCAACGTCTCCTGATCAGAAAAACGCATCCGATCCGACTTGTAGGTGTAGATTGGCTCCGTCGGACTTTTATCAAACAGCCGGAATTCCCAGAAGAAGCTTCCGGTGATAGCTCGCGTAGTTGTTAACGGAGAGAAGCCAATCATGGTTGAAGTGTTCTCGTCATGAACAATGAAATTCGCTGACGGCGCCCATTCGAGTGTACCCACCACGGGAAGACTGCGAGGCCGGAGCCTAATCAATCTCATCATGCCACGTTGGAGTTGATGGAGGGGAGTATCAGTAGCTTGTTGCATGGCGCTTAGTGGTGTTGGACGAGCCAGATGTCATCATTTTGCTTATGCCAAAAGAACCAAACCATCAATGCTTGATTATTCTCGAACCACAACAGGGCGTTTGATTCACCCTGACCGGCTGGTAGCTCGGAAAAAAGCTCCGTCACCGAACGCCATAAGGAACCGTATGGCGGAATCTCGATCGTCGTCTCCCGTTCGCGCCCATCGGTCGTGCGCATGAAAACCCGGCTCCGGTATGGTTGGTCGATCGGGTTCGAGGCCGCAAGGTAACATACTTGGCCAATGACAAGCGGATGGTTGCAGTGGTAGTAGCCGTTATAGGGTTCCGTCCGGAACTTGTCGTGATAGTGCCAACGGCCTTGAAATTCACCATTCATCCGCCGAAAATTAAGGCAGCAGTAGGGTCGAAGGGAGCCGACCTGTGTCAGCACCCCGTAGTCGATGAAGAGCATGCCAGTTAGGTTGCCCTTGAGGCGTGGAAATAAATCGACAAGCCAGAATTCACGAGATTCGTTATTCCCCAGCTTCAGGGTGCGACTGCGCGCAACGTTCTGCCCTGCCCGGTCGAACAGAACCACGCGGAAGCTGATGGCAGGCCCGTTGGCATTGGTGCAGTCTTCGGGGAACTGCATGTTCGACAGCACTAGGCTCGATTCCATGTCGTCCCGCCGCAGAACAAAGATTCCATAACGGCGGGCTATCAAGCGGCGCAACACATCGAGCTTGATACGGCGATAAGCGGTGCCGATGCGTCGGCCGAGCGGCACCCCGACGCCACCTAGTACAAGTTCGCCCTGCCGCTGCTCCTCATGGTAGACAGTGATGAGATCCTTAATCTCGTATTCGCACGAGGTGCAACGGGTGCCAACCTGGTAGTACTTCTTGAGCGTCTCCATGCTCGCGCCGTTTGTCTCGCGCAGCATTTTTTGCACATCGTCGTAGGTGACCTGAAAACAGTTGCAGACATTGCGGCGACCGGGGGGTCCGGCATCGGGAAGATCGGCAGGCGAGGAATCAGGCGTCATGGTGCGAAGAATTCGGAAATGAAGTCGGTAGTGGTCGTGCGGGATTTCCCGCCCAGACCTCTCCTGGCGGAACCGAGCGGGTTACGACGGATCCAGCGCCAACAATCGCTTCGGAACCAATCACAACCCCCTTTAATATGAGAACCCTGCCGCCCACCCACGCACCTTGGCCGATCGATATCGGCGCTGACCGCACCGTCGCAGTCTCATGCGCGATACGTTGGGCACTACCCATGGGATGGAAATCTGTGTCCACGATATCGCAGCCGCCCCCGATCAACGAATCCCGATGAATTTCGATCGATCGCTGACAAATAATGGTACTGCTGCTCAGTCCTGCCCCCTCACCGATGACAAGTTTTCCTTCGGGCAGCACGCAAACGATCATCCGGCGATGGCCCCCGAATGCATTTATCGCAGCTCCCGAGTTTATCCGGACGTTGTTCCCAATTTCCAGCGTTCCGCTAGAGTCAATCATCCAATGCATCCTCCCGCTGACCGAGAGCGAACAGCCCAAACGGACCCTCGGATGCAGGCGGAGGTAAATGGTATAAAACAAGCTCCACCACGCTTTCTGGAGGCGGATCCGCATACTCCGACTTTTGCGAAGGATTTTTCCAAGCAGGCTCATAGCGCGCGGTCCGCCATCGACTCTTCTCCTAGGATAATGCGATAGAAATGATCGTGTTCGGCTTGATTCGGCATCGCACCCAGTCGGAGACCGGTGGCACGATAATTCCGACTTGATGCCTCAAACGAGAATCCTTTGAATACTAGATACAAGTACCTGCGAGCGGATGTAATTTGGCTCGCGGTTGGTCGCACGGCGGTGCCCCCCCAATTCTCCAACAGCCGGAAATAATCTTCGCGCGAGGTGGGCTCTTCGGTGATACCTAGATCGCGGTATTTCGGGCTAGCCGCCACGCAGGCTGGAACCCCCCGCACCACCAAGTCCACTCCGGCCGAACTGAGCCAGATCAATCCCGCCCGCAGATAGGGCACGAGTGAGAAGGTGTTCGTAGGATCCGAACTCGGCAAAACGTGAATATTCGGTGCACCCCTCGACGCGGCAGCCGCCACCTCGGCGATATAAACAGCGCACTTGGAGCCGATCCACTGTTCGGCCGGATGAGCCCGCACTACTAGCTTGAGGTGCGGGCGATCCTTGAACCAATGAATCACCTCGCAGATCCATTCTCGCATGCTCGGGAAGATCGTTTCGCGGCGCAGAGTCGAGCTATCGCCGATCACATTAGGTGCCAGCAGAAATATTGGCTCGGAGCCGGTCACAAATTGCTTCAGATCCGGCGACAGGGTGGCGGAGACCACGTCGCGTTGAATCCGGTAGAAATTCTCAAGCCACTTAGCATCACGCCCCTTGCCATCAAGAAAGTTTAGATACTCATCCACAGTCTGTTCTTTAATTTTGTCCCATTCCCCCAACGAATGCAACCAACCTTGGACATTGTATTCAAGTGCTGGCTCGTTGAAATTGTAGATCATGTGCCCAGGTCTCCAAGCCCAGCCTTCAAGACAAACCGTGGGCACCTTATGCCGTAGGAAGACGTCGAGCAGCACGCGGGATTCGCCGATGAGCCCGCTGTAGCAGAAGGCGCGATCAAAACGGGCCCCGCATGAGAGCAGGCGATGCAGGCCGCGTCCGAGTGCCTCGGCCCGCCGCGCCGACATGTCGATCCGCCCACTAAATCGCTCGGGATTCGTGCGGACGTCGTGCTCCTCGAGATGCTCATCATAGGCTACAGCCACAGGGGCCCATTCGATGGCGCGCTTCCTGATCCAATCGTCCTCCTCGTCCGCAAGATCCCCGGCTGAAAGATCGTGCAAGACCAACCCAGGCACTCGCTTGGCCTGTTGCCAAAAGCCGTGATCCCGCGATTCGGAAGAATAGTGCCTCCCGATATCCTCGCGGTCGACCAACAGGGTAGACTCGTAGCCCAGTCTACGAATCACGCAGGCACAATAGACGGCCCATTCCATCCAGGTGGGATTTCGCAGTGCGGTGATCAGTACGCGCGCTTTCGGCGGTGGCACTGGGCCAAGTGCGGCTAGCCAGCCCCGAACTGCCTGCACCGCCGTGACAGCCGCCTCCGGCTGTTTCCCGGTCAAGAGCGCGATTTCAGCCGCAGCATAATCCAGCGCCATGCGAGCGCGCGGCGGCCGGGTGGACGTTGACTTCATCTTGCGTTTTTTAGCACGATACCCACATTATTGGACTTCCCTATTCGTTCGAGATTTTCACGCCAACTTGCATCCATTGTTTCGTCCACCCCCCAGACAGCGTGTATGGCCCGCTGGCTTACCGTCCCGTAACCAAAGCAGTGTATTGGCCAGACCGAACTCGTGGTAGAAAATATTATCCACCGGCTTCCAGCCCGCCAACTCACCCACCCAAGCCATTCCTGCGGCAGTAAAATAGTAGTTGTGCACCCGGCGGTAAAAAAAGGTTTCCATACGGTCTGGGTCCACCTTCATCAGGATGTCGTCCCAATTTGACGTCAGGATAACTGCCATCCCGCCGGGACGAACCAACCGCCGCCGCAACCGCAATCCGCCACCACTTGCTCAGGTTGCAAATGCGCCACAAGTAGTGCGAGATAATCCGGTTGCTGCGCGGCATGCAGCTTAAAATACTGCTCAATGTCGGCAGACTTATTAACGGATATGCGGTAAGTTTTACCCGAGTAGTCAATCTCCGGAAATGGATGCAAATAACCCAGTCGAGCAGTCGCACATTCCCACACCTCGTAGGTTTCAGCCGTTTTCTGTCCGAACTGCCCATCCCGAATTTTCCCTACACATACCTTTCGCAGGGCGTGTCTGGCGCACCATGGAGGTGGAGAATGTATCATATCTTAATTGGCAACAAATCCTTACCACATCGTCAACAAAGTCTTGCGATTCATCGGGTCGAGTGCGGCAATCTTTGGGTCCTCGTAGTAGGAATCGCCAGTGATATGCGTTGTCGAAACCTCCTCGAAGATACAACCCTTTGATGTTGCAAAGCTATGCCACGTGCCCCGCTCGACCAGTAGGATGTCGCCAGGCGTTAACGTGTGAATCACCCCGTTTAGTTTGACCTCGAGATCGCCATGGAGAAGTTGGAATGTCTCTTCCTTCTTTATATGACGGTGATTCGGGTGGCGCTGGCTGGGCAGCATAATGATAAGTTTCTTGCAGTACTCCCGGTTTACCAAGTTGACAATGAGTGCCCCATTTGACCGGAACTGCTCGGGCCCATAGTGGTGTGACATCTCGATGTTATACATATCGCCGATGGCAATATGTGCTTCGTGTAGCATGCCCTTCGCCTGGTGAATAAGAGTACGAAGCTGGTTGTCCAAGGTTCGCTGACGCCGCTCCGTTACGGGTGCATTAGCCGAAAGGGTAGCAGCAGCAGTCATAGTATCCTGATACTCCGAAGAGGTCGTCTGCCCCTCGCTGCAGGGCATTGCAAAAAACACCTTGTCCCGCGTCAGAACATCGCCTGCCCCGACCGACTCGCGCACGAAGGTTCCGCGCCGGAGCGACTGGAGCGACTCGACTTCCTCTTGCGTTACGACCTTCGTCCCTTCGATCGAGCCACCGATCTCCGCCGCGAGTAGAGCACTTTGCACCCACTTCGCGGTTTGCTCGGGATTCATCGAATAGGCGTTGAGATTGACGGTGTCGGTCGGCACGCCCACGTGCCGCTCAAGGATTTTGGCCCCCTTGGCCACCGCCACCTTGACGACATCGTAGTTCTCCGGCGGCTCATGACCGGAATAGCCAATGTCTAACCAATGGTAGCGTCGCATCAGCGTGTCCATGAAGTTAAGCTGCACTCCGCTGTTCTGCGTCGGGTATACGCCCACGCAGTGGAGCAAAGAGAAATCCTTCACATTCCTGTGGCTGAAAAAATTAACAACCTGGTCGATCTCCTCAACGCGCAGGCCGCCGCTGGAACAAATGACCGGCTTGCGGGTCGCGACTATCTTCTCAAGCAGCGGCCAATCCGTAGCACTGCAACTCGCAACCTTCACAATGTCGATTCCATGGTTGACTATGTCGTCAACTGATTCCTCGTCAAAGGGCGTGCACATAGTGGTCAGCCCTGCATCGCGGATAACCTCGACTAGGTCGGCATACTGGTTCTTACTTAGTTCCGTACTGAGAAAGCGTTTGATTTGCTTGTGCTCGGTCTGGCGAAACGACGGGTGAATGAACGTAGTGAGGTTTCGGTACTGCAGTTTCACCGCGGATCGAATTCGAAAGCGGCGAGCAATCTTTCCTATTTCTTCAATAATACGTCGACCATGCGCGAAGTCTCCCTGGTGGTTATTAGCCATCTCAAAAATAAAGAAAATGGACTTGGCAGTGCTCATGAAAGTTTTACAAGGCCCAATCAATTGAGGCAAGTTCGTTCAAACTTATCATGCGGTCGTCAATGTAATAATCCGCTGCAGGCTTTCCAAAAAGTAATTTATCATAACGCACTCCCCAACTTGAAAGCTGCTTTTTTGTTAAGTACTCCCAGTTTTTCCCCGTAATGGATCCACGCGCTGTAAACAGGATGATTCGATTGCCGTGTTTATAAATACGGTTGATGATTGCAATATTTTTACGGATTGGCCGTGCTTTTGAATATTCATTGTTAGGCACAATTCCTGCAATGATTCCGTCAATATCTACAACAAATGTCCGGTTGCGAGGAATTTCCTTCAGGTTCAGAAAAGCATTTTGTGCTCGATTGAAATCAGCTGCATCGTCTATATCGTAAAATTGGTTCATCAGAAAGGCGCCGATACGCCTTCCTGCGATACTATTTTTCTCCAGAATTGTTTTTGATCGAATCACATCAATGCTCGCGTTCTGCAAGTATGTCTGCATTAACCGTTGTCTTGGATGGCTATGTGCCTCACGAGTTTTTGTTTTTATTACAGGCACTAATTCGTTGAGATTTGAAAGAAACCACATTTTGTAAGGACTTTCAGGAGCTGGAATTACTGATCGCACCGAATCCCAATGGGGATGCTTTCTCAGAAGCAAAATAGCGTCCGAGATTTGTTTAGTCGTGCGAATTGGGTGAGTGGGCCGCAAGTGGACACAAATTGAAGGAGTCGACCCTTCTTTTGTAGCAAGCCATCTTAGGGCATGGTTAAAAACTTCATAATCCGTTGAATGATCTAATGAAATTGAGTTTGGCCTTAAGAAAGGTGTTTCTGCTCCATAGTGATTAGCTATCTCCGCATACTCTTTACTGTCCGTGCTGACAATAACGCGGGTTATATGTGGACACAGCAATGCTTGGCGAATCGAATGCCCTAATAGGGGCTCTCCTGCAAATAGTAAGATATTTTTGTTCTTAATACTTTTTGACCCACTACGCGCTGGGATAAGGGCCAGGACATTCGAGTTATATTTAGGTTTTGAGGACATAGACTAGATTATCGGCTTCCTAATTGTAGCAAATCAACGAAAGTCCTTTTTTTAAATTTATTTGCGCCCCAAAATTCAAAGCGCTTTTAATTCTTTTAGTGTTAGCCAATGAATGGCGAATGTCCCCCTTTCGTTCAGGCAAAAAGACCGGGGTGGTAAGCGTTTTCTCGACGGCATTGCTGGGTTCCGGCGTGTAATTAATACGCGCAGGTTTTCTATGCCTTTTTGCCCCGTCCATAGATTCACGCTTTTGTTGTTCCAATTGAATTATGTAATATAGGTTCTTAAGAGATGTGCGGTTTCCGCAGGCGACATTGTAGACCTGATTAAAAGCTTTTTTATTCATGGTGTAGCCGCTGAGAAGGTTTGCCTGAACAACATTCTGGACGTAACAAAAATCTCGTGTTGTTTTGCCGTCACCATAAATTGACACTTGTTCACCTTTCTTGATGGCAGCCATCCATCTCGGAATCACTGCCGCATAAGGCCCGTTTGGATCCTGGCGCGGCCCAAACACATTAAAATATCTTAGCCCGACTGTTTCCAGCCCATAGCAACGGCCAAACACCTTGGCGTAAAGCTCGTTTGCATATTTGGAGACCGCATATGGTGAAAGCTGGTTTCCAATCCGATCCTCCCTTTTTGGCAACTCCATGCTATCCCCATAAACTGAACTTGATGACGCATAGACAAACCGCCTTACCCCTGAATCCCGTGCCGCAATCAGCATGTTCACAAATCCCGTTACGTTTACCTCATGAGTACTCAGCGGATTTTTAATAGAGCGAGGCACGCTGCCCAAGGCGGCTTGGTGGAGAACGACGTCGACAGAGCGAGCAGTACGCCGTGGGTGGTTAGTATTAACTTTCAAGCCCTCGCTCACTACCATCTGCCCACTACCCACTTTTGGCATTTTTAAGCCAAAAGCCTTATAACAGTCCTTCAGCTTGCGAATGTCTCCGCGGATAAAATGAAATCGTTTCCAGGCTTTTTCCCCGGCAGCTTTGCGTACCAGATTCAGGTTCTTTCGATGCCCGGTAGCAAAGTTATCAAGCCCGACCACTTTTTGATTTAGTTTCAGCAATGTCTCAACTAGGTGAGACCCAATAAAGCCAGCGCAACCCGTCACGAGCCAAGTCCGCCCCTGACGTAGCAGCTTTCTTTTAACGGAATCGTAATATGGGTTTTTCAAGATCAAAATGTAGGATGCAGTAGGCTGTTAGCAGTTAGCCGTGACTCCGAACTACTGCCCACAGCTAGCTGCGTACTCACCACTAACAACTACGCCTGAAAATACAGTTTGGGGCGATTAGCTGGCAAAACGCAATTTCTCGTATCAACCAGCGGGACGGCAAGCTTCGAGAAATCATATGATTTGAAGGGGGCGTGAGCTGTCGAGATAAGAACTAAATCAGCAACCGAATCAATTTGCACAGATTTTCGTCCAGCCAAATGTGAATGTTCTCGGCTGGGGCGTATTGCTGGCACATAGGGATCGTGGTAATCGACCCTTGCGCCTTTCGCCTCAAGCTTTTCGATAAGAATATAACTAGGGCTTTCACGGTCATCGTCCACATCGGCTTTGTATGCGAGGCCGAGAAGAAGGATTTTTGAGCCCTTCAAGGGGTTGCCGACGGTGTTTAATGCCTCTCCCACTTTTCCCACCACGTGATCCGGCATCGCGGTGTTAATCTCTCCTGCCAACTCGATGAAACGTGTGGCATGCCCGAACTCCCTAGCCTTCCATGTCAGGTAAAACGGATCGATGGGAATACAGTGACCCCCTAGGCCCGGACCAGGATAAAACGGCATAAATCCGAATGGTTTCGTCTTGGCTGCCTCAATCACCTCCCATATATCAATCCCCATCGATCCGTAAATAATCTTCAGCTCATTGACCAACGCGATGTTGACGGAACGAAAGATGTTCTCCATCAGCTTAGTCGCTTCGGCCGCCCGAGTGGAGCTGACCGGCACCAATCGTTTGATTGCCTTTCCATAAAGTTTCTTCGCTCGCTCCAGACAAGCCGAAGTCAACCCTCCCACCACCTTGGGAATCTCCGCCACCTTGCTTTGCGGATTTCCTGGATCCTCCCGCTCCGGCGAAAAAGCCAAGTGGAAATCTATTCCAGCCTTTAAGCCGCTTCCCTTCTCCAAAACTCTTCTCAAGTCCTCATCCGTTGTCCCTGGGTAAGTTGTCGATTCTAACACTACTAGTTTTTTCCGATCTCCGTCTTCTGGCTTTAAGTATGGGGCAATCGCTTCCCCGCTTTTCAGAATATAAGAGATATCTGGCTCGCGGTTTTTTTTCAGCGGAGTGGGAACACAGATGAGGACCGCTTCCGACTGCTTTACCAACGAGAAAT
>Ga0214919_10002843_pt1 | contig 26762 bp, 22 predicted proteins | sample LL1503_MetaG_FD_177994 | JGI IMG/M metagenome (GOLD analysis project Ga0214919, IMG submission 177994) | Freshwater microbial communities from Lake Lanier, Atlanta, Georgia, United States - LL-1503 | ecosystem: Environmental > Aquatic > Freshwater > Lake | place: USA: Georgia | collected...
CCTTCGGTATTTTCGTCCGCACCTTTTGCCGCATCAAAACATTGCCCCAAATAATTGATAACATCCTCAGGTAAAGAAACCTTATGTCCGTATAAATCTTTATTCACTTGTTTTTAAAATATTAATTAACTTGGAGATACTAATCCCCTCTTTATCTGCCAATTTTTTTATTGATTGTAGGTTTTTAATCAAAATTTTACTAACACTACTATCACTATCTTTTTTTAAAATGTCGGAATCTTTACTGGATTTTTTCGCTAAAATATCTTCAACCATTTTAACCATTTTCTGTCTTTCTTGTTCCTCAATACTATCCTTTTCAGATAATCGTTGTCTTAACTTACCGTTTCGTTTTTTTGCTTTAGGTAACTTACCCAATTCTTTCGCTCTATGTACGGCATTTTCAACACCCATTTTTTTAAGTGTATTAACAGTATTTTTAAAGTCCATATCTTCCGTTTCCTCAAATCCAAATGCGTCAGAATAATCTATTTCAGAAACAACTTTACCTTCACTTTCTTTACCCTCACCATAGTAAACACGATACCCTCTTGTTATAGGGTCGTTAGATGTTCTTGTCATCGTTATCGTTTGGTCCATCGTTTTTCTAGGGTGTAACGCCATGTTTAAATATGGTGTTCGAGTATTTAAAAGTCCTCCCTCAGAATCAACCAACTCCTCAATTTCACCTGAAGAGGTTACCTTAGATAATTCCTTATCAATATCTTTTTTAGTTACTTTTTCTTTTGATGATAAAAATTTATTCACAATATTTTTAACTTTTTTTAAATCCTTCTTTTTGAAATCTTTTTTATCGTCTTTCTTCCTTGATTCAGTTAAAGTATCTGCAACAGAATAGTATAGAGATATTTTATCTTCTCTCTCCTTAAGAAAAAAATAACAATTGTTACTAAAGTATTCTTCATTAAAATTAATCATGTCTTTTTTATCAATAAATACTTCGTTTTAATGTATTTATCATAAAAAAGATGTCGAGTCAGAATATAAATCAATACGGGTATCCTAATTTGTTTCCAAAACTTTCTTTGGACTCATACGATATGTCATTAACATCGGATGAAACGGGGTTCAATCAAGAAGTGGTGTTCTCACCTTATTTGATTGCACAAACCTATGGTGATAGACTCCCTTTTTATTTTGACATCAACAATAGTGATACCGTACCAAATTTAAATTTGACGTACAAAAACTATAACCGAAATAATGTTTTTGTTTCACAAAATTATTACAACCCAAATAATTTAGATTTAACTTGTATTACAGGACAAACCTCTTGTGACATAGGTTTAACAGGGGTTGATAATGGATTAGTCACACAAATGACAGGGGAGACAATCACATTTACGAATGGGTTATTACCCGATTCATTAAAATTTAATAGATTAAGTTTTGATAGAAGGTTGAAATTATTCCAAGTAACAGGTAACACATCTAATCCTAACATTAGATTCTCAGGATTTAATGATACTGTATTATATGAAGTGGTTAGTAAATACAGTCCGTTTGAAGGAAAGTATCACGAGTTATACGGTGGGTTTTATCAAGGTTTTTATAAATTATTTGAATACGATTATGATATTTTTCCCGAAAGGATGAATAAGGGATGGTCTGTTGAGATGATTCTAAAACCAAGATTAATTAATGAGTACTTTCCAGGCCCTGGCGAAACAACCCTTAATGAAATATATCCAAATAATAAAAACACATTCTTTTATTTTGGTACCCGAGCAGAAAATAAATTTTATCATCATGCCGATGGGACACCCGATTGTTTCACAGGTTATACAAGAGTAACAACACCATTAACAGGTTTAAGTACTTGTGCGTGTTGTGATAAACTTGTTACGAATAGTAGATGTATTTTTGTCTATCCACCAAGGTCTAAAGATGGTAAACATGACCCACACATTAATTATGGATGTGTGTTATGTGGTGGAAACTCTAAAACTCAAATTACATGTGGATGTGATTGTGGTAGTTATGGGTGTGAAACATGTGGGTGGGAATGTCAGACTCACAACTGTCCCCCTTTAGTTACCCCAACTCCGACACCAACACCAAGCCCAACTCCGACAAGTAACGGTTGTATACCAATCCCTGTTTGTACCCCAACATGTACGAACTGTACAACTTGTACCGATTGTTTAGATTGTGGAATGACAGGATATACGTCAATTGAGGATACTTGTGAAAAAGACCCATTATATGATGGTATGTCAAACGCATTATCATTTAAACTTTGTGGGGACCCTAAAAATCCTCAAATCGGAGTTAAAGTTTTAAGATTTACGGGTGATTGTACAACAACAGGTTCTTGTGAAACAACAGGAACAACTTATGTTACAGGATTTACCGTTACAGAATATTGTACACCACCAATCTATCCAGACTGTTTTAAAATTAATCCTGCTTGGTTAGAGTTAGAACATTGGTTCCAACTCGATGCCGTATGGGAAAGATATACGTGGTTAGATTTCTGTGATTTAAATTATAGAGGAGGATTAGGGGATATCACTAAAAAAGTTTATTTAGAGTCGTTAGCCCAAAACACTATGTCATTGGTTACCGCACAATATACTCACGAAGGGTCAAAACCCGCTGAGGAAATTGAGATTGTTAATTTAAATGAAAAATGGTTGGTTAATAATCACTATAGAAAAGGAAGATTGAAATTTTATATTAATGGTAAAATTTTTCATACTATAGAAGATTTTGAGGAACTAATTCCTAGAGCATTAAATACCGATAAAGAAAAACAAGTCGGGGTACCATTTAATGTTTCTTGGGGCGGAGGAACTCAAGGGTTAAGAGAAAATTTAACGTTTTCTTCAATGACGTTACCTTACGGTCCATATATCCAAGACCCAGAATGTTTCCCAATTAATGATTTAACAGGAACAACTTTTAATGGGTTAAAAACAAATATTCAAATTGAACAAAACTTTGCGGGAACATTTGAAGGGGGGATTTCTCAATTTAGAATGTATGTTACTCCGTTATCGGCACCTGAAGTTAAACATAATTTTAGTTTACTTAAAAATGTGTTCAGGATGTTTAATCCTGATTGTCCTGATTGTTCTACCGAAGTTTGTTTAACGGACGATTTTACATATAACATTGTTGACGATGTTTTTGATTCTTCTTTATTAGGCAGAATCCATATTCCTGACAATAGAGACCATAATTATTTGATTGAAAAAAAGATACCACTAACCACACCAAGGGTCACTTCAAAATATTGGGAGGATAATGTATGGTGGGGAGACCAAGGACAAACACCAATGTGTGTGGGATACGCTTGGGCTCATTGGATTGAGGATGGACCAACTTTACACACATCAAGAATACATCCCATCATTCCTCCACAAACAATCTATAGTGAGGCCCAAAAAGTTGACGAATGGATTGGAGAAAATTATGATGGAACTTCAGTTAGAGGTGGGGCGAAATATCTTAAATCTACAGGTAAAATCTCATCTTACCTTTGGACGTTTGACATTAATACAATGATTAACACAGTATTAACCGTTGGTCCTGTAGTTGTTGGGACGAATTGGTATAATGGTATGTTCAGACCTGACCGTAATGGTTTAATTAGGATTAGTGGAGGTATTGCTGGTGGACATGCTTATCAAATAAACGGTGTTGATACAATTAAACAACAATTTAGAATAAAAAATAGTTGGGGTAGAAGTTGGGGAAAACAAGGACACGCCTTTATTTCATTTTCAGATATGAAAAGATTAATTAACGAAAACGGTGAAGTATGTTTAGCCGTGGAAAATAGATTTTAAAATATGAGTCAAAGTATTATTATACAAAGTGTTAATTATAATGGAGAATTGGCGAACATTATATTCAATCCGTACGGTGAGGACACTGTATTAAATTTAGGTGACCATATATTACCGTTTGAATTCACCCCATCCTTATTATCACCCCCAAAAGAAATTTATGGGACATATACAATATTGGTGTTAAATTCAGATTGCCCAAATATTTTAAATGTTCCTAAACCGACACCAACACCGACACCGACACCAACACCAACAAGAACTCAAACTCCAACCCCTACAGTGACACAAACACCGACACCAACATTTGACCCATGTAAGGTACCAACGCCGACACCAACGATAACAACAAGCCCAACGACTACACCAACAACCACACCTACCCCAACTGAAACTTGTACAAATCCGTGTGGATGTCCTCAACCAACTAAAACACCTAAACCGAGTAAAACTCCTAAACCAACAACTACCGCAACTAGTGGTTATTGTTACCCAACACCTACCTCAACACCAACTAATACTGTAACACCGACTAACACTCCGACTAATACTCCGACTAATACTGTAACACCAACTAACACTCCGACTAATACTATCACCCCAACTAACACTATAACACCTACACAAACCATCACACCAACTCAAACTATAACACCTACTAATACCGTCACACCTACCAAAACGCCAACCGTAACCCCAACAAAAGGTACTACACCAACACCAACACCGACACATACTAAAACTCCAACAGTTACTCCATCACCAACACCAATTACTGAATTTTACATAACAACCGAAGATGGGTTAACAATTATTTCTGAGAGTGGTGGCGTGATAATCACAGAATAAAAGTATTTATAAATAAAAAAAAGATAATGTCACAAATAAAAATATCCCAACTTCCATATGTCGGTAAAACAGGTTACACTGCGACCGATATCGTACCGTTTGTTAATTATACAGTCCCAACAGGGACAACAAGTGAAACTAAAATAGATGATTTAAAAGATTATGTTTTAGAGAATTCATTTGTTAATAATTTAATTGTTGTTGGTAAAAGTGGTAATGTAAATTTTACCACAATACATGATGCGGTTAATTCAATCACGGCATCATCGGTTAATAATCGTTATGTTATTGAAATTGGTCCAGGTTTTTATGTAGAACCTGAAATTAGTTTAGTTGGAAAAGAATATGTAAACCTTGTTGGAGCTGAAATTAACTCAACAATTGTTCTTCCCGATTCAATTACAAATACGATATTTACTTTGGGTCCTAATAATGAACTTTCTTTTTTAACGATTAGTGGTGCGACTTCAGGGATAGGTATTAACTGTCCTGATAGTGGGGATTTTTCACTGATACACAAAGTTTCATTGTTTGATAACGACATCCAAATTAAGATAACGTCTTCAGTTGTTGATACTCAATTTTATGGTGAGTATGTCGACTTAAACGGTGATTATAGTTACGGTATTTTTATGACCGCATCAAACTCAATCCCTTGTTATGTTAGTTTTGAAAATTATTTTAACGAGTCGGCAGGACCTAAACCAACTATTGCCAATTATTGTGAGGGTTTTGGAACGTCTTTATCAATTCAGGGTGGTTCCGCGTTTGGTTCGTCAACACCAGGGTCTGAATTTGTTAGAGCAGAAAAAAACGCCGATATTATCGCCTCAAGTGTTGATGTCTATGGATGGGACAATTCTTTTAGATTTGGGAATATCGGAGGACCTTGTACTTTTGATATTGATGGGGTCAGTATTATTGGTTCTCAATCATATGATTTATTGGTAGAACACCCAAATACTTCGGGGACTATCCAAGGGAGTCTTAGTCACCAACAAATAAGTAATGTTTCTGAAACCGTTTATTGGGGATTTTTGGACCATATTGATGGTGAGTTTGATATTACACGTAAAATATCTGTTACATTTAAAGATGGTACACACACAGACTTGTCAACTTTGCTTTTTGAAGGTGGAACCATGGGTGTTCTTGAGGGTGGGGTTATAACTATCGTAAGTGGACTTACATTCAGTATTTCTGAAGGGTATGGTTATGTAGAAAGTATTGTTACTAATAGTGTTATTAAAAGATACGATTGGTTAGACACTCAACACACGTTATTACCAAATCAAAACCAATACATTTATATTAACAACAACGGAATTTTATCTAACTCAGGTACAAGACCAAATTCAATTTACAACATAGTACTTGGTAGAGTTGTTACAAATTCTACAGATATAATAATTATTGACTCAAGTCCATTAAATGCGTCTCACACTTCTAACTTATATGGTAATCTATTTAGAAACGCATTAGGACCAATTTATGATTCAGGTTCAATTGTTACTGAAAATGTTACACCTTACCATTTAGATGTTACAGGTGGTGACTATTTTTACTCAACTAATCAATACTTACCAAGTGGTGGAACTGATATCACATTTACAATGTATTATGGTGATGGTACAACAGGTTGGACAACCTCGGCAACAACTGAAGTTATTAATGGATATGATGATGGGAGTGGAACAATTTCCCCATTACCATTAAGTGCGTTCACAAAACATACTTTATACGTTATTGGTCAAGGAGTAAATGAACAATACTTTTTAGTGTTAGGTCAAGACCAATACCCGACATTAATACAAACTGAGAACGGATTGTTACCAATACCACCACCTTATTTTGATGATTCGGTAACTCAAATTGCAAGTATCTACATTCATCAAGGAGTTTCAAACATTGTTCAAATTGAGGATGTTAGACCTGTTATAGGATTTAAAGCGGGTGGTGTTAACGCATCTTCATTACATGCTAATTTATTAGGGTTGAGTGCGGATGACCACACACAATATCTTTTAGTTGATGGTGGAAGAGCGATGGAAGGCGACCTTAATATGGGTGGTAATGATATCTACAGTGCTAATACTGTTACAACCAACACAATTTCCGCAACAACTTATCAAAACTTACCTATAGACCCAGACACATATGTAACAGGGTTTACTTATAACTCAAATGTTTTCACCCTTAAACAAAACAATGGACAATCTGATTTAACCGCAACTATTGATAGTGTTACAGGTTGGACAGTAAATGGGGGTTTAACCGTGACGGGTAATACTTCCGTTCAAGGTTTAACCGCCACAACTATATCGGCAACAACATACCAAAACTTACCTATTGACCCTGACACATATGTTACAGGATTCACATACGGTAGTAATGTTTTTACAATAAAACAAAATAATGGTCAATCTGACTTAACTGCGGTTATTAATTCAGTAACAGGATGGACCGTTAATGGTAATTTAAATGTTACAGGTGATACTTCAATGAAGTCAATTACCGCAACAACCGTAAGTGCCTCAACATTAACTTTAGTTTCTCCGAATGTACCACCAACCCCAACTATTTCAACACCATTCATTGATGATTATAATAGAGTAACTTTATCACCAGGAGGGACTCCATCCTTAGTATATACAAATACAAACACAGGTGGAGGAAATTCTACAATAGTAACAAATTATTTAAACTTAAATAATGGAACTCCTGCGGGTCAGTCTTATACAACGGTTCCACTTTCACAATTTGGTTTACCATTTAACCCAACGTTATCTAGTAATAACCCATTATCAACAATTGAATGGACTTTTAATTTAAGAACTAATAGGCCGTCAATATTTGCGGGATTTGGACCTTCCTCATACGGAGGAGCGGTAGTATTAGTAGGGTCAAATACTAACTTACAAAGTGCGGGTAGTGGTTACGCATTAGTCTATGGTACAACAGGTACACGAAATTGGAAACTTGTTAAATATAATAATGGTCTTGCGGGGACTCAAACAGATATCATTACTGGTGGGCTTTTCTCAGGTAACACAAATTATGTAAGTGCTAGAATTGTATACACACCATCAACAAATACTTGGTCATATTATTTTAGAGATGACGGAGCATCTGCATGGGGTGACCCAACAACAACAAGTACATTAATAGGTTCTGCGGTTGATAGTACCTATACCTCAACACTTATGAGTGTGTTTGGTGTATTCTTTAATTACTCTACTGCAGCATCACAAAATTTACAATTTGATAACTTAAGAGTACAACAAAGTGTATCCCCGAGTGCAACTACTATAGACCAGTTAATATTAAAAAATAACAGTGGTACTGAGGTCTTCAAAGTAAAAGATGACGGTACAACAACTATGTCAGGAACTGTAACTTCATCAGTCGGGTTCTTTGGTTCTTTTTCAGGTACTCACTTAGGTAATGGAAGTTCCTTAACTTTAGGTCAATCAGGTGTAATGGTTACAGGTACTTCTCAATTAAATCTTACAAGTGCAACAACCGCATTAACCTTAATTCCTGGTTTATCGACAACAATCTCAGTTTCGGGTCAAACCATGGTCTACATACAAACAAATGGTGGTGTTAATACACTTGCAACAACGATATCAGGAGGTACTGCTTTAGATATCGCAATTTTAGTTGATGGTGCGGTATTGGCGGCAGGCGGATACCAAAGAATGTATGCGGATAACCCAACGGGTGCATCACTTGCCAACGTTCCGAATTGGGTTGCAAATTGGAATACTTCAGTACTACTTACTTTATCGGCGGGTTCACATACTATTGAAGTGGATGCGGTTTATGTTTCGGGGTCTTCTGCGTCTGTTAGTGGTGGTGCTACAACTATAAAACAAGGAACATTAACGGTAATGGTTTTAAAAAATAATTAATATGAGTTATACAGATTGGAATATATTAGTAATAACCCTTTATCAAAACGGGGTAACAATACATAAAAGTTCAACCATGAGAGTTGACATTGAAAAGATGGGTGGGTTAGTAGTTAAATCATTATTAATTGATGTTTTATCTATGATGACATCTGAAACTTTAAAAGCTCAAACTAACTCAGACATACCCTCAAATTGTAGTGGTTGGGATGAAATGAGTCTATCATTATTTTTACATGACAACCAAGATAAAAATGTTATTTTAAATAGAACAGAATTTACAAGTAACTTACTTGAATCAAATGATTTTTTATATAATAAATTTATCGAATTATCAGGAATAGTAATAAGTGAGACTCAAATAACAAATTAAAAGAATGTGTTAAGAACACCATTTATTATTAAATAATGATTGAGATAACAGGAGCAACAGGCACAGGTCCGTATGACATTATTATATGTGACATTACGTTAACATATTGTTATACTGTTGCGACTTCAATTTCCATTCCCCCAACATATTATGCGACAATACCCCCTGAACTTGTAGGAGTTACTCAAGTCGCAGTTCAACTAATTGATTCTTTGGGTTGTCCATGTGTTCAAATCTGTGATTGTCCAATACCTTCATTAACACCAACAACAACACCTACTGTAACACCGACCATGATAGTCAATTGTAATTGTATTACTTTTGAAAATAATTCTGACTCTCCTCAAGAGTTTAGTTATACACAATGTAATGGTACGATTTTTTATGGTACTATAGACGCGTTAACGTCTCTTTATGTTTGTGGTAAACTTCCAAGTTCAAATCCTGAGTTTGTTAATATAACAATATCTAGTGTTTGTATTGACGGTAGTTGTCCCCCACCTACGCCAACACCAACTCCTACTATCACACCAACGACAAGTTTGGTTCCACTTGTTGGTTGTTTTGAGTCTTGTTGTGACCCATCACAAAAATTTATAATAACCACAATCCCATTTAGTTATTATCCTTTATCGGGAGTTTACTATATTGAAAGTTCGGGATTTTCAGGATGTGTTACGTTAGTTCCTTTTACCTCATCTATTGGGATTTATACATACATTTCCGCAACATTAATAAATTCTTGTGTAATATGTAATGATTTATACCCATGCCCAACACCAACACCAACCGTTACTCCAACAAACACTGTAACACCTACATTAACACCTACCCAAACAGTTACACCAACACAAACAGTTACACCAACACAAACAGTTACACCAACTAATACTATAACGCCTACAAATACCGTCACACCAACTAACACAATAACTCCGACAAATACTGTTACCCCAACTAATACTGAAACTCCGACTAACACACCAACTAACACAATAACTCCGACAAATACTGTTACCCCAACTAATACTGAAACTCCGACCAATACCCCGACTAATACGGTTACACCTACTAATACGATAACACCTACTAACACAGTAACTCCGACCAATACCCCGACTAATACGGTTACACCTACTAATACGATAACACCTACTAATACGATAACACCTACAAGAACAGTTACCCCAACAATAACTCAAACTAAAACACCTACCCCAACAAGAACTCAAACTAAAACGCCTACCCCAACAAGAACTCAAACTAAAACGCCTACCCCAACAAGAACCGTGACCCCAACTATAACACCAACTAACACAATAACTCCAACAAATACCATTACCCCTACTAATACACCAACTAATACGGTTACACCAACTAATACGGTTACACCTACAAATACTATTACACCAACTAACACTATAACTCCAACTAATACAGTAACTCCGACTATTTCATTGACCCCAACTAATACGGTAACGCCAACAAATACTGTCACACCTACAAATACTGAAACTCCGACAAATACGCCTACCAACACTCTTACACCTACGAATACTATTACTCCAACAAATACAGTAACTCCGACTATTTCATTAACACCAACAAATACGGTTACTCCTACTAATACGCCGACTAATACAATAACCCCTACTAATACTATTACCCCAACCATTTCATTAACACCAACAAGAACAGTAACACCAACTAATACGCCGACTAATACTATTACTCCGACAAGAACGGTTACGCCAACCATTTCATTAACACCAACAAGAACAGTAACACCAACAAGAACAGTAACACCAACTAATACTCCAACTAATACTAATACTCCAACTAATACTATAACTCCAAGTATTTCATTGACTCCTACAAACACTATCACCCCAACCAACACCCCGACTAATACTAATACCCCGACCAACACGATAACGCCTACAAGAACAATCACACCAACTAATACACCAACAAATACTGTTACACCAACAAATACTGTTACACCTACAAATACTGTCACACCTACAAATACACCAACTAGTACTATTACCCCAACAAATACAGTTACCCCAACTATTTCATTGACACCAACTAATACGGTTACTCCTACTAATACGCCGACTAATACAATAACCCCTACTAATACTCAAACACCTGGAGCGTCACCATCCCCTACTAATACAGGTACCCCAACTAACACCCCAACTAATACGATAACACCAACTAATACGGTAACCCCAACTAATACAGTTACTCCAACTAACACTATTACTCCGACTAACACTATAACACCTACAAATACGGTTACACCGACAAATACCCCTACTAATTCTAATACCCCAACTAATACAATTACTCCAACTAATACGGTTACACCGACAAATACCCCTACTAATTCTAATACCCCAACTAATACTGTGACGCCAACAAGGACGGTAACACCTACTAACACCCCAACAAATACTATAACACCGACTAATACTGTAACACCAACAAGAACCGTAACTCCAACTAATACCCCAACTAATACTGTAACACCAACAAGAACCGTAACTCCAACTAATACCCCAACTAATACTGTAACACCAACAAGAACCGTAACTCCAACTAATACCCCAACTAATACGGTTACACCGACAAATACTATAACTCCAACTAATACTGTAACACCAACTAATACCCCAACAAATACTATAACACCAACTAATACTGTAACACCAACTAATACCCCAACAAATACTATAACACCAACTAATACGGTAACCCCAACAAGAACCGTAACACCAACTAACACACCTACAAATACTATTACGCCAACTAATACTCCTACTAATACAATTACACCAACTAACACTATTACGCCAACTAATACTCCTACAAATACTACTACTCCGACAGGAACGGTTACACCGACTAATACCCCAACTAATACTATAACACCGACTAATACTCCAACTAATACTATCACACCTACAAATACCGTTACTCCGACAAGAACAGTTACTCCAACAAATACTCCTACTAATACTATTACGCCAACTAATACCCCTACTAACACCATAACCCCAACTGTATCTCCAACGTTAGGACTATCTCCAACACCAACAATTAGTTTAACTCCGACTAACACTACCACCCCTACCATAACCCCAACAATTAGTTTAAGTCCGACTAATACCCCAACTAACACGGCTACACCTACTAAAACAGTAACACCAACTAATACGGTTACTCCTACTAATACGGTTACACCAACTAATACTCCAACTAATACTATCACACCTACAAATACCGTTACTCCGACAAGAACGATAACCCCAACTATAACACCGACCAACACTATAACACCTACTAATACTATAACACCAACTAATACGCCTACCAATACTATAACACCTACTAATACTGTAACTCCAACAAACACTCCAACTAACACAATTACCCCTACAAGAACAGTTACCCCAACTATAACTCCGACTAATACTATTACACCTACAAGAACTGTTACTCCAACTAATACGCCTACAAATACAATTACACCAACAAATACAGTTACCCCAACTAACACACCTACTAATACTATAACTCCGACTAATACTATTACACCTACAAGAACTGTTACTCCAACTAATACTCCTACTAATACAATTACACCAACAAGAACGATAACCCCAACAAATACTCCGACTAATACTATAACTCCGACTAATACTAATACCCCTACAAATACTATAACTCCGACTAATACTCCTACTAATACAATTACACCAACAAGAACAGTTACCCCAACTAACACACCTACTAATAGTATAACTCCGACTAATACTGTAACTCCGACAAACACACCTACAAATACTATCACACCAACAAGAACTGTGACTCCGACCAATACTCCGACTAATACTATAACTCCTACAAGAACTGTTACACCAACAAATACTCCTACTAATACTATCACACCTACTAATACTATCACACCAACAAGAACTGTGACTCCGACCAATACTCCTACAAATACTATTACCCCGACAAGAACAGTTACACCAACGGTTACACCTACAAACACGATGACACCAACAATAACTCCAGCACCTGTAATCTGTTTTACTAGTTATTATTTTGGGACGACAACTACCCAATCATTAACATATTCGGGTTATCTTAATTCACAACCATTTTATAACATTGGTCTTGGATATGTTTGGTGGAACCCAGGTGATTCGACATGGTATTATACGACCGTTTTAGGTGATGTGACTACCGTGCTTAGTACGTCCCCAACTCTCGTAGGAGGGACTGGTTGGACAAGAATCAATCGTACTCATTATATGGTAGAATCGTTATTAGGAATTTGCCCAACACCAACTCCTACCCCAACATCAACATGTATAACGTATAATTTAACCGCAGGTAGAGCGGGTGCGACTATCTCATTTAATGGTTGTTGTAGTAGTGCGGGTGAAACAGGGATAGTTTTACAGGCGGGAGGAACCGCAACGGTCTGCTCAACTACTACCCCAACAATTGATGTGGGTAGTGGAGCGGTAAATCCTGCGGGTGTTTGTCCATGTACAACACCGACACCAACACCAACACCGACAATAACACCAACACTTACAAAAACCCCAACGGTAACCCCAACTAAAACAGTTACCCCAACGGTCACAAAAACATCGACACCAACACCAACATCGACATGTATCCAATACCAAGTAACTGGCGGTAGAGCACAAGCGAGTTACATATTTAATGGTTGTTGTACTAATGATGGTGAGACGGAGACAATTGTTGCAATAGGAGCGGTAGCGTATATTTGTTCTACCACTGTACCTGTTCTTAGTGTAGGTTCGGGAACTATAACGGTTATTGGTGTTTGTCCATGTACAACACCAACACCTACTCCTACTAATACGATTACACCGACAATTACCCCTACTAAAACTATAACACCAACGGTTACTCCGACAATTACAAAAACTCCGACAGTCACACCTACTAAAACTATAACACCAACGGTTACTCCGACACATAGTGTTAATCTTAGGATTTTTGGGAAAGTATCTGGGGGTAATGGTTTCTCAAGACCATTCTATTATAGTACAAATAATGGTGTATCATGGGTAAGTGCTGGTTCATTACCATATACTACCACAGACGCAACAATATTAAATCTAACTCTAACACCTGGAACAACTTTATGGATTTGTGCTCACTTCTACCTTAGTGGTTGTTATCAATTTAATGTAAATACAGTTACCAACACCACTTTTACAGGATATTTTGGACAACCAAATCTTACAACAAACAACTACAGTATAGTTGTTCCAAACGCGAACTTTAATTTATTTGTTAACCTATCTGTTGAGGAAGTTACTTCCTTGTGTTAATAGACTTTATTCCTGACAAAAGTTTTTTATATTTTAGTTAAAATACAAAAATATGAAAATATTTGTTCAAATAGCCTCTTATAGAGACCCCCAATTAATTCCCACGATTAAAAGCATGTTGGAAAACGCCAAAAAACCTAAGAATGTTGTTTTAGGGATTTGTCGGCAATATCATCCTGAAGATGGTTTTGATAACCTTGATGAGTATCGAGATGATAAACGATTTAGAATTGTTGACGTTTTGTATTCCGAATCAAAAGGTGTTTGTTGGGCGAGAAATTTAACACAACAATTATATAAAGGAGAAGAATATACTTTACAGATAGATTCTCACATGAGATTCGAAAAAGATTGGGACGATACTCTAATCAAAATGATTAAACAACTTCAAAAGAAAGGATTTCCTAAACCTTTGTTAACAGGGTATGTATCATCTTTTGACCCTGATAACGACCCTGCAGGTAGAGTTAACGAACCATGGAGAATGGCTTTTGATAGATTTATCCCTGAAGGTGCGGTATTCTTTTTACCTGAAACAATTCCAGGTTGGCAGGAAATGAAAGAACCCGTAACCGCAAGATTTTATTCCGCTCACTTTGCGTTTACGTTAGGTAAGTTTAGTGAAGAGGTACAACATGACCCCGAGTTTTATTTCCATGGTGAAGAAATATCAATTGCCGTTAGAGCATTTACACATGGTTATGATTTATTTCACCCACATAAAGTCGTAATTTGGCATGAATATACTCGTAAGGGTAGAACCAAACAATGGGACGATGATAAGGAATGGGGTAAGAAAAATGAACTGTCACACAAAAAGAATCGACAATTATTCGGTATGGATGGAGAAGAAGTTACGCTAGATTTTAGTAAATACGGATTCGGTACAGAACGAACCTTAAAAGATTATGAAATTTACTCAGGTTTACGATTCTCAAGAAGAGCCGTCCAACAGTATACATTAGATAAACATTACCCACCAAATTCAACTATGTTTGAGTCTGAAGAAGAATGGGAAAATAGTTTTGCAAGTATCTTTAAACATTGTATTGATATTGGGTTTACCCAAGTACCTGAAAAAGATTACGAATTTTGGGTTGTTGCTTTCCACGATGAAAATGACGAAACAATATTTAGAAAGGATGCGGACATAAATGAAATTAATAGAATGATGACAGACCCTGATGGGTATTGTAAAGTGTGGAGAGAATTCCAAACAACACATAAACCAAAGTATTGGGTTGTATGGCCCTTTAGTACATCAAAAGGTTGGTGTGAAAGAATAACGGGGAATTTATAATGATTGATAGATATAAGATTAAAGAAAATTATATTACAAGAGACCCAAACCCAAATAGTTGGAGGAATCATCCCAATGGGAATATTTTAAAAATATATTCAGACATCATTAATGGTGATGTATTGGATTTTGGTTGTAATCATGGGTCTTGTACGTTTTTAATTTGTGAAAACAGTAATGTATCGAGTGTTATTGGTCTTGATTTAAATGAGGAAGCCATTAAAGTTGCCAATCAAACTAAACAAGAGTTAGGGGAATCTAAAATTAGTTTTACCCTTGGAAATATTTTAGATGTCGTTTTTGATAAAAAATTTGACACTATAATCTCATTTCATACGTTAGAACATATATATCCCGAGGATGTGGACATTGTTTTAGAAAAATTATATAACTCTTTGACAGATAATGGGAATTTTATTATCTCAATTCCATATGAACACGCTTTTGATGATGGAACACAACATGTTGCGTTTTATAATGAACTTACCTTATCCGAGTTGTTTGAAAAAAATAATTTTAAAACCGTTGAGTGTCTACATGACAATAGACATAGTGAAGGTGGGATATTAACAGGAATTTTTAAAAAATAAAAAGTATGAAAACATTTATTACAAACATTACAAACACTGTTTTAGACTCCATTAATATGGACAACTCCAAACAAATTAACAATAAAGAATATCAAGATTACTATACTTCACCCTCATCTATTGAACATTATAGATTGTTGTCTTATTTATCTAATAATATCTCGAATTCAACCTTAATTGATGTCGGGACCTTAAAAGGTTCCTCCGCATTAGCGTTATCTGTAAATCAGACAAACACAGTCTATTCGTTTAATTTATCCAACGAGTTGGAATTAGGTTTTTTACCAAATAATATTAACTTTATTATTGATGATATTATGAATGAAAAATATAAGTCAACTATTTTAGAATCGAAAGTCATATTATTAGATACCTTTCATGACGGGACTTTTGAAAAGGCTTTTTATGACTATCTAAAAGATATTAATTATAAAGGAATATTATTATTAGATGATATAAAATTAAATAACGAAATGGTAGAATTTTGGGACATAATAACTGAGGACAAAAGTGATATTAGTCACATTGGTCATATAACAGGAACTGGAATTGTTTATTTTAATTGATTATGGGTATAGAAAAAATAAAAAATTACTTTACCCCAAATAGTGTTTTAGATATTGGTGCAAATGTTGGTCAGTTTTATAATGAAATAAAACAAATATTCCCTAACTCATATTACTATTTAATTGAGGGTAATGAAAGATGTGAAATCGTGTTACAATCTTTAGGTGTCGACTATTCAATAGCACTTTTAAGTGATAAAGTAAAAGAAGTTAAATTCTACACTCGAACTAATGAAGAGAGGTGTACGGGGAATTCAATATACCGAGAAAAGACACCTTTTTTTAGTGATGACGAAATCACAATTAAAAACGAAACAACGACAACGTTAGAGATACTAATTAAAGACAAACGATTTGATTTAATTAAAATCGATGTCCAAGGGTCTGAACTTGATATTATCAACGGGGGTCTTGAGATAATTAAAAACTCAAAGGGGGTTTTAATGGAGGTGTCTTTAACTGAATATAATGAAAACGCTCCTACTAAAGAGTTTGTTTACGAATTCATGGAAAAATTAAATTTTTATCCCGCGGAAATCATAGGAGATATAAACCACCCAATAACGTATCAGTTAATACAACAAGATATTTTATTTATTAAAAACTCATAAATGGAACAAATTGCCCTAATCACTTCATTATTCGATTACCCCGAAAATTATCAACCATCGTTTTATAAAAACGCGATTAAATACTTCAACCCTCAAGATATTCATATTGTTAGACATTCTGGATTAATTAATGACGGGTCTTACTACGATAAATTGTATTTTTACAAAATAGTTAAAGTACTTGAGTATATCGAGGAATACATTAAAGGAAAGTATGAGTACGTATTATTTTTAGACGCTACAGACACTAATTTTATATCGTCGCCAAATGATATTGTTAGTAAATTTAATAATTCAGAGTATTCAATTATTATGGGGGCAGAAAAAGGATTATGGCCACCAACAAACTATGTTCATCTATATGACAAAAAACCAATATTAACGGACTACAAATACTTGAATTCGGGGACTTATATTGGATTCACAGATAAAATTATATCACATTTAAAACAAATTATTGATAAAGAATACCAAAATGGTATTGACGACCAAGGAAAATGGACTATTGAGTATCTTTTATCGGAAGATATTCTAATTGACCAAAACCAAGATTTTTTCTTTAGTACTTTTAATTCTAAAGATAATATTAATTTTGATAATGATAAAATAACTTTAATAAACTCATCGGCATGTATTATACATGATAACGGGGGTTTTAATGAAGAAACAATTAAACTAACTAATTTATTAAATGAAAACAATTAGAATTACCCGACAAGGGTTCCCAAACGAAAGTATGCACAGTTATTTTAACTTTTTTATTTTTGTTTTATCTAAAAAATATAATGTTATTATTGACTCAGTTAATCCTGATTTAATCATATACAGTAACCTTAATTTTAACGAGAATCAAATTGACACCAAATTAAATGCCACCCCTAAAGTTCACGACCATTTTGATATGAGTAAAAAATTTTTATTCGTGTCAGGAGAGGTTGCGGATTTTGTCTCAATGTTACATTTAGATAATCATTGGTCCATAGGGTATCAAAAAATAAATCATGAAAAATATTTAAGACAACCTTCAGGCATTTTTGATGTTTGGACGTTATTTGATGAATCTCGTTTAACTGACTCACCTTTTAATTGGTTAACAACGACTAGAGATTATGAAACAATTAAAAATCGTAACACAAGGTTTTGTTCTATCACTCAGGCATCTCATAATGACTACAGAGAGAAAGTTTTTGATAAGCTATCTGAATATAAAACGGTTAGTTCATCTGGACCGTGGAAACAAAATTTATTTGGTGATGACACTTTAAATAGACACCAATGGATTAACCATCTTTATAATGGAAGAATGGATGGGTTAGGATATCGTGAGAAAATAGAATTTTTTCAAAAGTATAAATTTAATATATCAATTCATTTTACAAATACACCAAATATTTTACAAGAGAAAATTTTCCATTCCTTTTTCAGCGGGGCAATCCCAATTTTTTATGGGAATGAATTTATATATGACGAAGGATTTAATCCTGAAAGTTTTATAAATCTACATGAATTTGAAAACTTAGATGACTTTCTAAATTTAATTAAAAAAATAGATTCTGATGATAAACTATATGAGAAATATATTAAATCCCCAATTTACTTAGATAATAAATTACCTGAATATATGGATTTTGATTATACATTGTCTTTTCTTGAAAAAATTATTGAGTCATGAGATATGTCTTTTGTACAATTGCGATAGGTCAAAAGTATATTGACAGTGCGGTTAGCTTGGCCAAACAATTAAACGAAATCTCAAATGAACATCACTTTATTATTGTTACAGATAACACGGAACATGTCGTTGACAACGTAACATTTATTGAGGTTCCAAAAGACAAAAAATTATTTATCCAAACTTTTTTTAATTATAATCTAAAATACCTCCCGATAAAACATTCTTCTGAATTAGAGTTTGATTACGTTATTTTTATTGATGCTGATTGGTCTTTAAGTGACGGGTACTCAACAGAAAAAGTCCAAAATGTTTTACAATTCATGGAAATGAATAAATATGATTTTTGTTTTGAACGACCCCACTCAATTGGTGCGGGTAAAACTCAAGACAATTATATATTTTGGAAACATAAAAGAGATTTTTACGATTTATTAAACACCACAGATTTTGATGAGGGTCATGTTGTTAATGAACAATTTTTGATTTTTAAAAATAACGATAAATTAAAAGACTTTTGTCTCTTTTGGGAATCTCTCTGTGAAAGAGCCTCGGAAGGTAATTTATGGGCATTCGCAGAAGGTGTTGAAATTGGGATGTCCGCAGCAATCACCAAAATGACGTACGAATATTATGGGTGGCAAAGAATCTTAAATAATTGCTTTAGTTTTACCTCATTAGATGGTACCTTTTATAAAAGATTTTAAATAAAAAAAATATGAATATACAAGAAAATATCACTCGATTAACAGATTTAGAAAATAACGATAGTCTATCTTCCTTCATGAATCATACCGCCCAACAAAATCATAACGTGTATCAAGTTTTTTATGATTTTATTTCGGAAACAAAACCAAAAAGAATATTAGAAATTGGTACCGCCTTAGGTGGGTTTACAACATTTTTAAAAATAATTTGTGATGAACTTAACTTAGATACAAACATTAGAAGTTATGATATCCATAGACATCCTTGGTATGATGATATTATTTTAAAGGGGGTGGATATTAGGGTTGAAAATATATTTACCGATGGATTCTTCGATATGGACCAAGAGGTTAAAGATTATATCAAACAAGACGGGACAACAATTGTTTTATGTGATGGTGGGTGGAAAATAGGTGAATTTAACCTAATCTCAAAACATATTAAAATTAACGATTTTATATTGGCTCATGATTATGCCGAGAATAAGACTGTATTTGATGAAAAGATATACGGTAAAATATGGAATTGGTTAGAGATACAAGATTCCGACATTGATGATGCTTGTATAAGTAATAACTTAATTTCATATAAGAAAGAAGATTTTAATCAAGTTGTTTGGGTTTGTAAAATTAAAGAAAAATAAAAGTTTTAATATTTAAAAAATGGCCAAAATAAAATTTGTAACATCTTATTACATGGATATTACTGAATTTACTAATGATAGGTGGATTGGGTCCTACCCAAGTAGAAAACAAAGATATTTGGCATCAATAATTTATCATTGTAAAAATTTCCCTAATTACGAGGTAGTATGTTATACTCATCAAATAAGTTTTCCTGAAATTGAAAAAATAAAAATTGATTATGATATATCTAATTTAACCATTAAAATTAAAGAACTTAATGATATAAAATATACTAATCAGGTTGATAGTATTATAGATTCTTTACCTGATTATATGGAAAGATTTGGGTTGTCGGGTAGACCTCCTCAGGTAATGTGGGGTAAGTTTGATTTGATGAGAGAGGAGAGCACTAATACCGTTGATTACTTATATTGGGTTGATGCGGGATTACAATCTGTGGTATTATTCCCGATAAGATATAACCCAAACATGAACGATGAGGATTTCTTAACTAGCTTTGATAAGCTATCAAATTTTGGATTACTTTTTAACGAAACTCTAATCAATAAATTAACAAATAATTCTAACGATAAATTTGTTACTTTATTAACAAATTATGCCCAAGACACGTATTATAGTTTAGAGGGTAATAATACAAAATATGGTAACTACCCAATCGCAGGGTTTTTTGGTGGAGAAAAAAAGGCAGTGTTAGAATATTGTGATTATTTTGATAATGCGGTTGACGTTTTTATTAGAAATAATATTTTATGTTTTGAACAAACGATTATGAAATATGTGACAGACCTTATCCCTTTAGAAAAATTACACGTTTTATATTTTGACACTCATGCGATAGGGCTAACTGAACAAGAGTTCCATTACGATAAATGGGATAGTAATAAAAATTTACCAAAACCTATTTGGAGAATATGGGAAGAAATTCGTGACAATAATTAAAAACAAAACTTAAAAATGAATAGTACAACATTAGTAACAGGATTATGGGATTTAGGTAGATACGGATTATCCGAAGGTTGGTCTAGGTCTTATGAAAATCATTACTTAAAAAAGTTTGAGGAATTATTAAAGATAGAGAATAATTTAATTATTTTTGGGGATTCCGAATTGGAAAAATTTGTGTGGGAAAGAAGAGAATACTCAAATACCCAATTTGTAATTAGGGAGTTAAATTGGTTCAAAGAAAACGAGTTTTATGACAAAATTCAAAAGATTAGAACCAATCCTGATTGGTTTAATCAAGTCGGATGGTTATCTGACTCAACCCAAGCTAAGTTAGAAATGTATAACCCACTTGTTATGGGTAAAATGTTTCTATTACATGACGCAAAAATATTAGATAAATTTGATTCGGATAACCTATTTTGGATTGATGCGGGATTAACCAATACCGTTCATTCAGGTTATTTTACTCATGATAAGGTTATTGACAAGTTATCTAAATATATTAATAAGTTTACATTTATAACATTTCCATATGAGACTAACTCTGAAATTCATGGATTCACCTTTGATAAAATTTGTGAATTTGCGGGAACTAATGTTAATAAAGTTGCTAGAGGAGGATTCTTCGGGGGGCCAAAAAACACTATAACAGAAGCAAATAATTTATACTATCAACTATTATCATCAACCTTATCAAGTGAACATATGGGTACCGAAGAAAGTATATTCAGTATTATGATATACAAATACCCAACAATATTCGAATATTCAGAAATAGAGGGTAATGGATTAGTTTGGTCTTTCTTTGAAAATCTTAAAAATGATGATTTAAAACTTAAAAATGAGGTGTCTGGAGAAACCGTACTTAAACTTAAAGATATTAGTAAAGTTGGGTTATATGTTATAGGATTTAATAGCCCTAAACAATTTGACACATTAATTCAATCAATGTTACAATACGATAGAAATTTTATTGATAAGCCTAAAAAATATCTATTAGATAATTCAACTGACCTATCTACTACTGACAAATACTCGGAACTTTGTTTGGAATATGGGTTTGAGCATATCAAAAAAGATAATCTTGGTATCTGTGGTGGTAGACAATTTATTGCCGAACATTTTAGTAAAACGGATTTAGAGTTTATGTTTTTCTTTGAGGATGATATGTTTTTCTATCCTAGACAAGGAGAAGTATGTAGAAACGGATTTAATAGATATGTCCCAAATCTGTTCTCAAAGTCATTAACAATTATTAGAAACGAGGGGTTGGACTTTTTAAAATTAAATTTTAGTGAATTCTACGGAGATAACTCAACTCAATGGAGTTGGTACAATGTTCCCCAAGTAGTTAGAGAAGTTGTTTGGCCGAACAATAAAAAACTACCTGTCCAAGGTTTAGACCCAAACGCCCCAAGAACTAAATTTGAGGTAATTAAATCTTATGATGGAGTACCTTATGGTATGGGTGAAGTGTATTATTGTAATTGGCCACAAGTCGTTTCAAAAAAAGGAAGTGATAAGATGTTTTTGGAAACAACGTGGGGACATCCGTTTGAACAAACGTGGATGAGTCATATGTTTCAAGAAACAATTAAAGGTAATATAAAGTCAGGTATCTTATTACTAACCCCAACAGAACACGATAGATTTGATTTTTATGACGGAAGTCTAAGAAAAGAAAGTTAATTCGTTTATTTTATGTAATTCCAACTATTTATTATTAAAAATAATTAATGGAGTTTTATATCAAAAAAAACGCGACCTTACCTATCATTAAATTACAGGTTGTTAAAGACGGGAGAAGTGAGTACAACAATTTTATGAAATTGATTGAGGTATCTTCTTTGTTTTTTTCTATGGTCGATATTGAGACAGGAATCCCAAAAATAACCTCAAGACCTGCGGGGTTTGTTGAGAAGACGTTTATAGAACCAAACGCGGAACCCGAATATTATTTGTATTATCAATTCACTAACCGAGACACAAGTAAGGTCGGTAGATATGAAGCTCAATTTATGTTAAGAAGTAATGATGGTGTATTAATATTACCCATTAGAGAAAAACTTTATATTAATGTACAAGACTCATTTATCGCTGACGATTTACCATATGATAGTTGTTATGTGTCTGAATTCCCTTGTTGTATTAATGGTCCTGTGGTGACTCAAACAACAACAACACCATGTCCAAGTTGCCCAACATGTCCACCACCACCAACACCATTACCAACAACCACAACCACTACAACGATTTCTCCGACAACAACCACAACAACATCCATACCCCCAACGACCACAACCACAACAACAATTCCTTTATCAGTAATTTTAGATGTTGACATCAATCCTGGCTCCGTAATAATTAATTATAACTTAATTGCTAATCAATATGTAACTGAAGAAGTATATATGGGGTTTACCCATAATTTAGGGGTATATACAGGTTCACCAATAACTGTTGTGACAGGTGTAACAATACCAATTGGTAACATTTCAGGAACAACACAAGTAATCTTAAGTGATGATTTTAATAACCTAACTAAAGAAGATAGTTTTGGTGATTTTACATTTATACCTTTATCTTATGAATGGGTTATCTATGAAAATTACCCAACACCTACTCCTACGTCTACACAAACTCCAACACCTACTCCTACCCCAACACAACCTCCAACTTGTATTGGTTTGTGGATGGTTGAGAACTTTAGTGGTACAACGTATAAGAATGGTGATTCTATACCACAAGCAACAAACGGTACTGAATGGGTTGACGCAACAACTAACCAAACAGGTGCGTGGTGTTATTATAACTTTGACCCCAGCAATGAACCTATATATGGTAAGTTATATAATTGGTATGTTATCGGAGACTCAAGAGGTATTGGACCTTCAGGGTATATAGTTCCGAGTGAAGTAGATTGGGATACTCTTGAATCTTGTTTAGGTGGGAATTCTATTGCTGGTGGTAAAATGAAAACGACAGGTACAACTGAAGATAATACAGGATTATGGAATTCTCCTAACGCAGGGGCGACAAACGAAAGTGGATTCTCAGGAAAACCTAGTGGTGTTATGACTGATGGTGGGGTAGCAAACTTACTTAACGAGCGTGGAAGTTTTTGGACTAATACAGACATTGGTGGAGGTTCCGCAATGGTTATGAATTTAAATAATGGACGAACAGATGTTTACCATGGACCTGACAGTAAAGGTAAAGGATATTCAATTAGATTGAAACAAGGTTAATACAATAATTAAGTTGATTGTTTGACTCATCATTATTATACTTATCAAAGTAAGGTAAATCCCATAATGTATGGGAGCTAATAAACCAACAAAAATAGTATAATGATTAGTCAAGAAGAAATTAAAGAGTTCCTAGAAGGGAACGACCCTGAAGAGCACATCGTTGCCATTGAGTTCGATTATCTAACGGATTCAATTTATAAAATCAAAGAAATTCCTGGAAAAGGAAAAGAAATACGTAAAGACACTTTTACCCCATTTGCTTGGGTTGGTGATTTACGCGGTTTAAATTTTTACCAATCATCTAAAGGTCTTCAGAAAGAGGCCATGTCCAAACATGGAATTATGATTGAGAAATTAGAGACCAAAGGTAATGACCGATTAGAGCAAGGGTTAAAATATATGGTTAAATGTCTGAAAGGTTATCGACAATTAATCCAATTTTTTAGAGAGGGTGGAGTAGACCCATGGGGAGAAAATACCAAAGACAAGATTATGATTCTACCTCCTGTAGAACAATATCTAATTTCAAGAGAGAAACGTTTATTCAAAGGGTATGAAGAATACAATGACATCACCCGATTTGTATTCGACTTAGAGACGACCGCGTTAGAACCAAAAGACGGTCGTATATTCATGATAGGAATTAAAACTAACAAAGGTTATCAGAAAGTTATAGAGTGTTCGGACGAGGATGAGGAACGCAGAGGTTTGGTCGAATTCTTTAGAATTATTGATGAATTAAAACCAAGTATTATTGGTGGATACAATTCCGCAAACTTCGACTGGTTTTGGATATTAGAGAGATGTAAAGCACTTCATTTAGACATAAAAAAAATCTGTCATACTTTAAATCCAAAACAAAATTTAAGACAAACTGAAAATATGTTAAAACTTGCCAACGAGGTTGAGAGATACAATCAAGTTGGTATATGGGGTTATAATGTTATTGATATTATCCACTCAGTAAGACGAGCCCAAGCAATTAATTCGGGTATTAAGTCTGCGGGGTTGAAGTATATTACTCAGTACATTAAGGCTGAGGCTCCTGACCGTGTATATATATCCCATGAAGAGATTGGGTCAATGTATAAGGATAAAAATGAATATTGGTTAAATGTTAAAAACGGTAAATACAAAAGAGCAGATAAACCCGAATTCAACGATTTAGACACCCGATTTCCTGGGACTTATATTAAAGTTACAGGAGACAACATTGTAGAGAGATATCTTGACGATGACTTAGAGGAAACATTATTGGTCGATGATGAGTTTAACCAAGGTACCTTTCTATTGGCGTCATTAGTACCGACAACATACGAAAGAGTTTCAACAATGGGTACCGCAACATTATGGAAAATGATTATGTTAGCGTGGTCATATAAACATAAATTGGCTATCCCGAAGAAACAAGAAAAGACGGATTTTGTTGGTGGATTATCAAGACTTTTAAAAGTCGGGTATTCAAGAAATGTGTTAAAACTCGATTACTCTTCACTATACCCATCAATTCAGTTAGTTCATGATGTGTTCCCTGAATGTGATGTTACAGGAGCGATGAAAGGTTTATTGGCCTATTTCAGAAATAGTCGTATCATGTATAAAAACTTGGCGGCAGAATGGTATGAGAAAGATACTAAGATATCGTTAAAATATGACCGTAAACAATTACCAATTAAGATTTTTATTAACTCTTTATTCGGAGCGTTATCCGCACCACAAGTATTTGCTTGGGGTGACATGTTCATGGGAGAACAGATTACTTGTACAGGTCGTCAATATCTTCGTCAGATGATTAAATTTTTCATGAAGAAAGGATATACCCCTCTTGTAATGGATACCGATGGTGTCAACTTCTCTAAACCTGAAGGATGGGAAAATAGACGATACGTTGGTAAAGGATTAAATTGGAAAGTTAAAGAGGGTAAGGAATATACAGGGGATGATGCCGATGTTGCGGAGTTTAATGATTTGTTCATGAGAGGTGAGATGGCGTTAGACACTGACGGTACTTGGCCATCATGTATTAACTTGGCTCGTAAGAACTATGCGGTTATGGAGGCAAGTGGAAAAGTTAAACTTACAGGTAACACAATTAAATCCAAAAAGTTACCATTATATATTGAGGCGTTTTTAG
>Ga0214919_10002844_pt1 | contig 26759 bp, 26 predicted proteins | sample LL1503_MetaG_FD_177994 | JGI IMG/M metagenome (GOLD analysis project Ga0214919, IMG submission 177994) | Freshwater microbial communities from Lake Lanier, Atlanta, Georgia, United States - LL-1503 | ecosystem: Environmental > Aquatic > Freshwater > Lake | place: USA: Georgia | collected...
AACGATCAAGTGAAAAAAAATCAAGTGGGAAAAAATCAAGTGAAAAAAAATCAAGTGAAAAAAAATCAAGTGAAAAAAAATCAAGTGGGAAAAAATCAAGTGGGAAAAAATCAAGTGAAAAAAAATCGAGTGAAAAAAAATTAAGTGAAAAAAAATCGAGTGAAAAAAAATCAAGTGAAAAAAAATCGAGTGAAAAAAAATCAAGTGAAAAAAAAAAATCAAGTGGGAAAAAATCGAGTGAAAAAAAATCAAGTGAAAAAAAATCAAGTGAAAAATCAAGTGGGAAAAAATCAAGTGGGAAAAAATCAAGTGGGAAAAAATCAATTGGGAAAAAATTAGGTGAAAACCTATCGGGTGTAAACCTATTGGGTGAAAACCTATCGGGTGTAAACCTATTGGGTGAAAACCTATCGGGTGTAAACCTATTGGGTGAAAACTTATCGGGTGAAAACCTATTGGGTGAATACCAATCACGTAAAAAGAACTCACGTGAAAAGAACCCAAGTGAAAACCAATCACGTGAAAAGAACCCAAGTGAAAACCAATCACGTGAAAAGAACCAAGGTGAAAACAAATCACGTGAAAAGAACCAAGGTGAAAACAAATCACGTGAAAAGAACCAAGGTGAAAACAAATCACGTGAAAAGAACCAAGGTGAAAACAAATCACGTGAAAAGAACCAAGGTGAAAACCAATCACGTGAAAAGAACCAAGGTGAAAACCAATCACGTGAAAAGAACCAAGGTGAAAACCAATCACGTGAAAAGAACCCAAGTGGATACCAATCACGTGAAAAGAACCCAAGTGGATACCAATCACGTGAAAAGAACCCAAGTGAAAACCAATCACGTGAAAAGAACCCAAGTGGATACCAATCACGTGAAAAGAACCCAAGTGGATATCAATCCAATAAAAAAGTAGATGAGAATATTGATCCGTATTTATTTAATCCGTATTTAACAGATAAAAGCAGACAATATCAAAATAAACCACGTAACCATAATAGTATACACGATGATATAATAGTAGACACCGATACAATACGACCAATTAATCCTTCATATACAGATATAGATAAAAAACAAAATGTTATTGACTGTGATAAACCTATAATATTTACATCTGCTCCTCTATCGGTATATACACCATCGTCACAATTATCTCCTGTATTTTCTCCAACTTTATCATCAACACCATTATATTCTCAATCGATGTCAATTCCTCTAAATGATATGCGTCCAAGAATAGAAAGAACTCTAGATTATAATACTAGTAGAGAATTAGAGGATATTATATCAGAATTAAAATCTGCTGGAAAAGAAATTAAAAATATACAATTATGAGACATATCGATTCCCTTTATTTTATAATACATACCAACCGTATCAAATAGCATATTATGTGTCGTCGAACCATTGTAGTATAAAAATGTGGAAAGAATGTTTTGATACAGTTCAAATCATAACAAATTTGCATAGATTTTTTTATTACATTCAGTTTTAATTTCGTTGATAAAATCAACTTCTTCATCATTTCTGTCTTTACTCATATAAATTATATTTAAATATAATTTATCTAAGTTAGAATAATATATGAATAATAATAATATCACTACAAGACTATCTAGAGATACACATTATAATAAAAATAAAAAAAGTTATCAAGAAACACTATCTCCAGATGAAATTAAAAAAAAATTAGATGAATATAAACAGGTAGAAGATATTAATAATATATCATTAAATACACATATTAGATATTTTACAATAAATCCTTCAAATAATACGAAACAATTTAGATTAGGTGGTTTTTTAACAAAAATTGAACCAGAATATATTATATTATCAAATGGTAAATTAAGTTGGTCAGTACAATTGAAAAATAGTATTTTATTCGAAAAAATGACTTTTTCTGATTTAAAAGAAGAATTAGTAAATAAAATTTCTAAAAAATTTGAAAAAGAAATAAATGAATTAACTGATGAAAATAAAAAACTAAAAAATACATTAAAACAAGTAAAAAAAGAAATTAAAAGAAAATCATAATTAAAATTAAAAAAAATATATTATAAAATTTTATTTATAATATATTTTTTTTTCTTAATAAACTATATAGATATGCCTAGTAATATAAGTTTGAAAGGAAATCGTAATTTAAAAAAAAATAGTAAAAAAAGAAGTAATAGAAAATCGAGAAAAGAAGATATATATAATATTGATGAAATAGTAAATGATGTTAATAATATGAATATGAATTATAACCAACCTATGGTCAATAATATGAATAGTATTAATCAAATGAGTCGTACAAATTCTCAACAAAAATACATGAATGAATTGCAAAACCCCTACAATATTGAATTTGATGCTCTGCATGTAAATTATATCACGCCTAAATTTGATTCAAGTAACATAAATAATTATGGTATTGGATATGATCAATTATCTAATGGTCATCAATCAAATAATTTACATAATGCCGCTATGCAGTTTGCAAATCAAGGGATGAATCAATCTATGGATCATATGGGAGGACAAATGATGGGACAACCTATGGAACAACCTATGGGACAACAAATGATGGGACAACCTATGGGACAACCTATGGGACAACAAATGATGGGACAACCTATGGGACAACCTATGGGACAACCTATGGGACAACAAATGATGGGACAACCAATGGGACAACAAATGATGGGACAACCTATGGGACAAATGATGGGGCAACAACATATGGGGGGACAATATGGTGGTGGAAATAAGTTTACTCGAATTTTACGAAGAGTATAATTTAAATATAGGTATATTAATAGTTTGTTCTAGAATGTATATATCTTTGTCTAATTTTTTAAAATTTCCATTTTCATCTTTACCAATTTTACCAATTGGATAATATGTATCATAGTTATATACAACACCAGATGATTCATATAACCAACCATTTATTGTTTCGGAATAAGTAGTACTATTTATCATATTAACTACTTTTATCTTTCTTACTTTAATTTTAACTTTCATAGATTCAATAGAATTTGTACCATTATCCATCTTACTATCAATTTCAATATCATGATTATATGCTGGTCCTACATTTTTTTCAAATAATGAATCTTCATTAAATTTAAAACAATTGTATTTAGAACCCATCATATTATGTGATTTAAATAATTCACAATCGACTGCTACTTCTTTGATAGCCTCTATAAAAGAGACTAATAAGTTATTTTTCTTTCTAGATATTTTTTCCATCATTTCATCTGATGTTTCTTTATTATTTTTTCTAATCATTTTATATCTAAACACATCCACTACTCTCTGATCAATTGGTAAATCAGAATGATGACATTGACGAATTGCTCGACCAATAACTTGTTCTATTCTTACTTCATTCCAATATGGTTCCATTATATGAACTTGTCTACAGTTTTTAAGATTAATACCTTCTGATCCTGCGGGAGAAATCATAATTATCTTTATAATATCTCCTAATTTATTTTCAGTTGTATTAAATATTTTTTTATTACTTTCACGTAAATCCCGATCAATCCCTCCGTGAAATTCAATATATCTAAAACCATCTTTCTGTGATTTTTTACCCAAGTTTTCTAGATTAATATCTTTATCATTATTGAATGAAATAAAACCAAAAAAATCCAAATAGATTTTAAACATTTGTAATCCTTCCATTAATACATAATTACTATATACCAGAACAGGACCAGGAGATTTAAGAATATTGAATATAATATTTAACATTTTTGGACTACAATTGTATAAAGCATCAAATAAAGTACTATGTTTAATACCACTTTCGACTAATTCTGAAAAACTACCATTATATTTATCATAAAAATTAGTTATATCATCTTTTAAAGTGTAATTCTTTTCTTTGTCATATCTTAATTTTTCTTTAAAATATTCTATCGTATTATTAACAAACATTTTTGTTGTTTTAATATACTCATCTATCATTTCACTTGACATTTTAACTTTTTCTATTAGTTTTTTATTTTTCCCTTCATCTATAATATTTGCAACTTTATCTGATATTCGAAATTGCCCTGGTCTCGGTCTTTTTTCACCATTTACTTTACCATTTATATTTGGAAATACAAAATCACACGCTTGACGTGTATATGATGCGTATGTAGACATATCGTCACCTATTTTACCACGTGACATTTTACGTCTTAATTTTTCTTTAGTCTCTTCTATTTCTTCAAAATAATTATATATTTCTTCTTGATAGGGTCCCATTATTAAATTTTTGTAATGTACTACTTTTTTAGCATATTTATCAGGTGTTGAACCAATATAATATGAAACTAATCCCATTATTCTACGTTGAAATTGATTTTTTTTATTTTCATTTAATGATTGGTAATTGGTGGAAGATATATAAATTTGTTTAAATATTGCTTCACTTGTTGGAAATGTACCAGGTCTCATTAGATTAAAAATTAAAGCAAATTCATACGGATTATTTACAGCAGGAGTTGCTGATAATAGGATAATCCTTGTTTTACTATTATCGCGTTTTTCTTGTTGTATATAATCATATATTACTTGGGCGCGTTTACCTTTTTTAGATGAAATATTACTATATACATTTCTAATAAAATTATGCGCTTCGTCAAAAATAAATATCGATTCACGACTACTATCTGATTTTCTAATTATTTCTAAAAAATCACGATCAGCAAATGGCGAATCATAATGAATAAATTGTATATTTTTCATTCTATTATCATAATCATTTTTCCCAATCCATTCATGTAAATCTTTCATCCAAGGATCATTTTTTAATGACGCTTTAATTAAAAGAAATACATTCCATTTAGGAGTATAACTATATAATACATTGTAAATATTTATAGCACTTACTGTTTTTCCTGAACCTAATCCATGGTAAACTAACATATCACTAAATGGTGATCTGTAATTTAAAAATTGACCCAAAAACGCTTGGTATGTAGTTATTTCTTTTTTTACCTTCTCATTGCATGGATCATCACCCTCTTTGCGCAATATTTCAGGTAATTCATATGATTTAAAATTTAATAAAACCCATGATGGAAATAATCTTCCATTAATTTCTAGATTAATATTTTGTTCTTTAGACATCAATAATTAATTTACTTTATAAAAAATATATTAAGAATTGAATATATTTTGTTATGTAGTGGGTAGAGACATAGGCCCTTTCTTAATTTAATAATATCTAATATATACTAATGGATGAATACAAGATTATTTTAGATATTATTAATAAAAAAAAAGAAATAATAATTAAATATTTAACAACTAGTAATTACATATATAATATAAAAGAAAAATATGAAGATAAAGAATATATAATAAAAGAATCCAAGGATATATCGAGTCCATCAGAATGGGATGACTTTATAAAAAATACAGAATCTTCTAATATTAATATTGAATTAATTTCAAAAAGTGAAAATAAAATTCAAAAATTAATTGATGATAAAAAAATAATTAAAACAAATAATAATTTCTTTTATTCATCATATGGAAATAATAAAAAAAATATAATTGAAAAAGAATTAGTTTGGTGTTCGCAAATTTTAAGTCAATCATTATTACATCAATTTAATAAACCAAGAACAAGAGATATCGATTCAATACAACCTATTATATATAGATTTAAAATAAAAAATGTTTTTGTTTTAGTTTCATCAGATAAAAATAATGAAACAATTTTTAATATTTTATTAAAACCAATAATAAATGATATTAAAAATATATATATATCTGAGGAAAATGAAAGTGAAATATTTAAAGGTGATAATAATAAAAGAATATTATATATATTAAAAGCGTTAAATACAATTATTTGTGATTTAGGTATTAGTATATGTGGTTATTATAATTATTATGACCAAGATGAATATGCATTATTAAATTCACCAGATTTAATATATGACCTAGATGAATCTAAAATTACACAAATATTATATTATAATAATGAAGATAATATAGATGAAACTTTTATTTTCCCAGTACTAAAAAAAGATTTTATTAAGATAGCAACGGATGGAACGAGATACACTGATTTAAATATTAAAGATCCACGGAATATTGATGTGACCAAATATAGAATGGTTTGCAATTATTTAAAAACGATTTACTATCAAAATTTTGATGATAAAACAAGAGATGATGAATATAATTGCTCAGACTATGAAAATTCATCTTATTTTGAAAAAAAATATTTAAAATATAAAAAAAAATATTTAATTTTACGTAAAAAATTATTTATCTAAGAAAATCTTTTAAATTATCAAACGTACATTCTTTATCAACTTTCCTCATAAAATAATATCCATTTTCTTTTATTTTACCTAGAAATTCATCATTTAATGTACCGAATGTACTAAAAGTTTTCATTTTAAGTTTATTATTAACATCATATTCAAAATATTTAAACATACTATCATTATCATGACCATTGTTTCCAATTAAACTCCATAAATCAAATGTTATCTTATATTTTTTTATTTCATTATCTTCAATATTATGTTGAATTATATTATTGTAAAAATAATTTTCATCAACAAATGAAACATCTTTCCAATTTTCTGTCATATCATTATCATTTAATAATACAGCATGTTTTCTATTAAATACTAAACCTTGGGCGCAATGTTTTCGGAACTTGTCTCTAGGTATCATTGGATTTTTTATCATATCATATCGATCCATATGTTGGATAAAATAGGGTATATAGGTTTTCATATCATTAAAAATAAAATTATAAAAATTATCAAAACTTTGAACAGGCATACAACTATCAGATACTAATATAAACATTTTATTAAATGGATCCATCAAAGCGTATTTAAGTAATAGTAAGTTTGCTCGAACAGCGCCTATTGTCCCCCATCCTGTTTCGGTATTCTCGACAATAATATTATCTTTTATTAATTTCTGTGTAATTTTTTCTGGATATTTCGGATGTACGTAAATTGAATATCTGTCTTCATTTCCTCTTAAATATTTTTCCCATATATTATAATTATTTATATCACCAATCGTTAAAAATAAAAAAGCAATTTTTCCTTTATTCATATTAGTATATTTCTCAAATGGTTTTCTAAGCAATATGTATATTAATATGGTTATCAATATTATTATAACAAATATTAAAGTCATCTATTAAAATATGATAGAAAATAATATCATATAATTATATATGGATATATTTTTACCAAAATTTTTAAAAAATTTTAATAATATGAATGTGATTAAAGGAATGGTTATTGCTTCTCCATCAAATAATAATCCAAATTATTTTTATCATTGGATACGAGATGGAGCAATATGTATGAATACTATTTTTACATTATATGAAAAAAAAAATATAACTAAAATGGATATGATAGAATATTTTACAAATTATATAAGTGTTGAAAAACAAATACAACAATTGGTTACAATCTCAGGATTAGGTGAACCAAAAATAAATGTAGATTTAACACCTTTTAATAAACCATGGGGGCGCCCGCAAAATGATGGTCCTGCCTTGAGATGTATAGTGATTATGAAATATTATAATTTTTTATTAAAAGATAATCCAACAAGTATAATAGATATTGATATAATCAAAACAGATTTAATTTATATTAGTATGAATTATATGAAACCGTGTTTTGATTTATGGGAAGAAATACCTGGTTATCATTTTTTTACATTAATGGTTATGAAAAAATGTTTAGAAGAAGGAATGAAAATAACCAATATATCGTATAATAATGAAATCTCAGAAATAGAAAAAATGTTAGAAAAATTTTATATTAATGAAATGATAATATCATCTTTTAATATAAAATGGGAAATATTACGAGAATATGATAGTTCTATTATACTTGCATTTTTATATACAGATGTCGTACCTAATTCTAGTATAGTCAATACAATAAATAATGGTATGATTATTTTTAAAAACATTTATAATATTAATCGCAACAAGTTATATCCATTGATTGGTAGATATAAGGATGATATATATTATAATGGTAATCCATGGGTTTTAACCAGTATTGCTATGTGTCGTATGTTAAATAAAATAGATTGTATGATGTGTCTTGATCAAGTTAATATTATATTTGATGAAACACCATCAATAATCGCCAAATCAATCATAGATTTATTAAAAAATATTATTATTTTTAATTATAATGATTATAATTTATCGGAACAAATTGATAAAAATACTGGCGAATTTATAGGTGCTTCATTGTTAACGTGGAATTATTCAGAGTGTTTACAATATATTTTAGAGAATGGTGAATTTTAAAATTAATATATTATTTATCATATTTAATTGATCTATTATATGGTTTCTTATCATTATACTTATTTTTAAACGATGATGTATTATCTATATTCTTTACCTTTGTTTTAATAAAATCATCATATGTTTTAGATGAATTAAGATCTACTAATCTTAATTTTTTTCTCATTTTAATATCATTTCTTTGTTCATTAGGTACAATTTGTTCTGTAGGTACAATTTGTTCAGTAGGTACAATTTGTTCTGTAGGTTGTATTTGTTCTGTAGGTTGTATTTGTTCAGTAGACGTAATTTGTTTAGTTGGTACAATTGGTTCTGTAGGTACAATTGGTTCAGTGGACACAATTGGTTCAGTGGACACAATTTGTTCAGTTATTTGACTTTCATATACTGGTAATATTGAATATATTATTCCCATATCTATAATAGTAAAGAATATTATATATTTAATTATAATATTTTTAATAGACAATATTATCATTTATCCATTTTTTTATTTTATTATTAATAGGATTCATGATTGCATTTAATCCAACCATATATGTTTCATAGTTTTCTGGATTTTTTTCTAAAAGTAATAATGTATTATAAATAATATTATAATCAGATGGTGTATATAATTTTATAATTTGAATAAATACAGTATCTATATTTTTCTGTGAATTATTATCATTATTTAATTCATCGACAAATATTTCTGGTTTATCCAATATACTACGATACATTTGTAATGTATGTAATAATGATGGTTGATCTATATTAGAATACGTTTGTAAAATATTATCTATCCCTGCTTTACTTAATTTTACTAATAAGGCAAATAATAGTTTATTACCTTCAGATGTATCTGTTTCTTTTAAATAAAACCGATTAAATCTAACAATCGCATTAAATAAAAAAAACACATCATCTCGTTTATCTTGATTATATGATCTTATAAAACTTTGCCCCCAATTTGGTAATTGAATATATAATAAATTATTTGTTATAGTTAATTTACTACCCTGGGGGCAAAATGATAGGAGAGCTAGTTGTACGAGTGCCTGCAATGGTTCAAGAATAATATCAAAACGTTCTTTTTTTTTATCTTTCTTAAATAAATTATATAATGATATAAATGTATCCATTATTACATACTATATAAAATTCCTATTTAAATATATCACATATATAATAAATATAAATGATTTATCTTATTATTACTACATGTATATTAAATCGATATGGAAAAATAAATCATCCACAACGGAAAAAAACTTACATGGAATCAATTGCTTATACATTATCTATCATACCACCCGAAATAACACCTATAATTGTTGAAAATAATGGTAAACGATCAACATATTTAGATAGTTTTAATATTCCTATCATATATACTAAAAATAATATGAGAAAATATTATCATAAAGGTTATAATGAATTAGATGATATTAAAGATGTAATCACTGAATACAATATAATGGATGATGATATGATTATCAAATTAACTGGTCGATATAAAATATTAAATGACACATTTTTAAAAACAGTAATAAACTATTGTAAAGAATATGATGCTTTTGTTAAATTTTACAATGTATGTACTTTTCAATATATGAAAAATGATTGTGTATTAGGATTATTCGCTTTAAAATGTAAATATATGAAAGAATTTAATTATATTGATCCTAAGAATAAATCTCACGAAGTTGAATTTGCAACATTTGTAAGAAATCTTAATATTAATATAATGGAAATTGAAACATTGAATCTTAGGTGTTGTTTTGCAACTGAAAATTTTAGGATGCTTGATGTTTAACCATATCAATCCAATACGTACTATATAATGAACTAAAATCATATTTCTTATTTATAAAATCACTATATATTGAATTTAAATATTCTTCTGTAATGATCGTATAATCAGATACTACGAGAACTGGTAAATTATCATATAATTTATTTAATGGCGATGATAATACAATTGGTATACAACCTACCATTAAACTTTCCCATGTTCTATGAGCATCAATACCTTTCCCAGGAGGTGATATGACAAATTTATATGTTGATAAATTTGTCATATATTTATCAATCATATTATTTTCGATCCACTTGAATCCATTTTGTTCTAATTGTTTTTTAATTTTTATTCTAATATTTTTATGTTCAATATAAAATGTCATATCAGTTGTATTAACTGAAAAATTAAAATATAATAAATTTTTTTTTAATTCTTTTGAATTAAAATTTTCTGTCGGTGTTATACATAACATATTGTATAATTTTATTAAATTCATATTATTCTCCCCATAAAAATAATGTGAATTAAATTGCCATTTCAGACTAATAGGTATAGGTTGTATTATATCATGAACAATAGATGGATTTTTAGTATATAATTTAATTAAATATTTTGATTGTAATAATTTAAATATTATATCATATTTATCTAACTGTGGAAAACAATTATCATAGTTAGAAGTTGTAATTATAATAAAATTTTTATTTATTTTAGTTAATATATTAATACATCGATATATTATAATCATATTAATAAATATAATAACACATGTTTTTTTTAAAAAATTTATTTTATTTAATTGTATGATATCTTTATCACATAGTATTATAATATCTGCTATTTCAATAAATAATTCATTACTAATAAATGGTTTATATGATTGGTTCTTATATTTTCCCACGAGCATTATATTAATATATATAATTTTACATTTTTTTTTCGTTAATTAAAATAAATAATACGTAAACTACCAATAATATAAATAATGTAGATGTAGTTTTTTTAATTAAACTGGTTGTATTATTAAATCCTTCCATTTCACTCAATTTATAATAGTTTTCCCATATATCGTTTAATATTTCTTTTGACTTATAATGCATATCTAAATGTTCTTCGTGTATCTGACTATTATTCACACTTGGATATATAAAATAAGCAAATTTATAATTATAAGTTTTTAAATATTTAAATATATATACATCAGCAATTGGTTGTTCCCCCCCAACAATTTCGTACATTTTATTAATATAAATACTATCTATTAATCTTTTTGCTCCTGATTTTTTTATAAGATAAGCACCGGCGCCCCATATATTACCATCATTGTGTTTATAAATATCATCAAGCGTATTCTCACCAATTATACATGTCAACATTAATATTTCCCAATCAGATGGAGCATTTGCTATTATGGTTTTAATATCTTTATCCCAATATTTTACAAAATCAAGACTATATATATCATCTTCCATTATTAAAGCAATCTCGTAATCAGAATCTACTAACATTTTAATAGCATTAAGATGGGATAAACAACATGCTATTTCAGAATGACTACAATTGTCTAAATTATCACTATAAATTCTATCAAACATACCATCAGGATCATTCGTTCCATCTATCGCGGTAATTCTAATATTTGGTTTAGGTAAATATGATAACATATGAAGCATTTCTTTGCGTCTATCTGCCGCTCTGTCTAGGTTTATCCAATATATTATATCAAACCCATTTACATAACTTTTTATTATTGATTTAATTTCTTTTGATATATACATATAAATTATAATAATGTAGATATTATTTTACAATAAATATAATACTTGTAAATATAATAATATAAAAAACTACTACCATTATATCATTTTTATTTGAATATTCAGAATTTACAAATTCATCACTAGATTTATAATATTGTTTTAATTCTTTAATAATAGATAATTTACTATTTAAATGTAGAGCTAAATGGTCCTCGTGAATTGTACTTTCATTATCATCGGCATATGTAAAATAAGGGTATTTATATATATATGATATTAACATTGTATAAAGAAAAGTATCTGCTATTGGAGTAACACCATGCAGATTAAATTTATCATCTTGATTTATATAATTCATTAATTTTTTTGCTCCATTAATATTTATTAAATAGGCACCAGTTCCCCATATAGAATTATTATTACGTGTATAATAAGATGTTAATTTTAAATGAGAGTAACGTATATAACTTAATTGAATTATATCCCAATCAGGTGGCGCTTCCATAATAATAGTATTTATATCTTTGATCCAATATTTTACAAATTCTAAATTCATATCATCTTCCATTATTAGTGCAATATTATAAGATGATTCTGTGAAAATTTTAATTGTATTTAAATGTGATAATAAACATGCAAATTCAATTTTAGATCCATTATAATTAGTAGTTGTTATCATATTATGTATCACCTCATCTGAGGAATTCTTACCATCAACCGCTGTAATTCTTATATTTGGCACTGGAAAATATGATAACATTTGTAACATATTAGTGCGTCTTTCATTTGATCTATCTAAATTTATCCAATATAATATATCGAAACCATTTACATGTTTCTCAATCTTAGATTTAATATTATTATCAATTAACATATATATTATAATAGAAAATAATTTTATAAAAGTTCGAGTAAATTGGTCACCCCTAACTCATATGTATCTAAAACGATACTATCCATATTATTTATTAATGAACAATATTATTCTTAAACAATCTTCTATTAATGAATTAAAAAAAGAATTATATATATACCAAAAAAAAATACTAGATATTGAAATGAAAATAATGACACTTGAAAAAGAGATTCATACTATTACAGATGATGAGTATAACAGTACTATGTTTGATGATATGATATTAAGTAAACAACAAATGGAAATAGTCAAATCTAAAAGTAAAAATATAATGGTAGTAGCATGTCCTGGATCTGGTAAAACACATACTATTATTTCGCGATATATAAATATGGTCGTATGTGAAAAAGTGGATCCAAATAGTATAATAATGATTACATTTACTAAGAAAGCAGGTATGGAAATGAATCAACGTATTATGAATTTCTTACCAAATAAACTTCCATTTTATGTAGGTAGTTTACATGGATTAGGATATCGTACAATACAACAATTTAATAATGGAGTTAATTTTACTGTATTGGATGAAAAAGAAAGTCATGTATTATTACGTGAATCTTCAAAAAAAATACTTGAAGAGACACTTTTTGATACAGAAGAGATAACAATGTTAATTAAACAAATTGTTTATATATATGAAAAAATATCTGTAGATTATCCAATGGATATAAATGAAACATTAAAAAAATTATCTATTGCAAGTAAATATAAAACAATAATACAAAGTATATTGAAGGAATATAAAAATACAAAAAAAGAACAAAATTTAGTAGATTTTAATGATCTAATGATACAATTTTGTAATTTATTAGGTACTAAAAAAATAAATACATTTTTGGAAGGAATAAAATATATATTCTTTGATGAGTATCAAGATATAAATCCTGTACAAAATTACATATTAAATTGCTTTTCAACACATAGTAATATAATGGTAGTTGGTGATGACGCTCAAGCAATTTATGCTTTCCGTGGTAGTAGTGTCAAATATATATGGGATTTTGAAAAAAAATTTAAAAATGTTACAACATATTATTTGGAAACTAATTATCGATCTACTCCGAGTATTGTTAATTTTTTTCAAAATACAATTAGTCATAATACATTACAATTTAAAAAAAAAGTTATATCAAGTCAAGAAAACATTGGAATGAAACCAATTATAATGTGTTATAATAATATGACTGAACAATATAAATGGATTGCGTCTGATATAATAGATAAAAAAAATAATGGTATAATGTTAAAAGATATTGTAATTCTTGCTAGGAATAATATATCATTGGATAGAATTGAATATGAATTAATGAAACATTCTATACCAATTGTTAAAAGTATTGGTATATCTTTATTAAATAAATCACATATCAAAGATATAATTGCTTTTATGATAATTACTACTAATCCTAATACAACAATACATTGGAAACGTATAATTTCAATGTCTCGTGGTATTGGTGTTACTAAAGCAAATGATATAATAGAAAGTATTGTTCCATTTAATGGTATGACTGCTTTAGAAAAATATAATATTACGAATACAAATTCACCATTTATTGAACTATATAGTATTTTAAAAGATATAAAATCGTATAAACCGAAAGAACAACTGCATCAAATTTTACAATATTTAATAAATATATGGAAACAAAACAAAGAAAAAAATTTAGACACGCGTATAAATGACATAAATAGTATGATACATTATATTGGAAATGATAGTATTGAAGATTTTGTTAGCAACCTTCATTTAAATATAGAAATATGTACAACAGAAGATAGTTTATTCTTATCTACTGTACATGGTTCAAAAGGTTTAGAATGGGAATATGTTTATATTATAGATGCTACTAGTAAAGATTTTCCAAGTATTAGAAAATCTTTTTACCGAGATGAAATGGATGCTAGTGAAGAAGAAAGAAGATTATTTTATGTTGCTTGCTCTCGTGCTAAAAAATATCTTACAATTACATCATATATTGAACCTAATAATTTGATTAAAATATCACCATATATAAGAGAAATAGATATTAATCTATATATACAATCAAATATATTATTGCAAATAGAAACAAGTTATAATTTAACAGGAAATGTATCAACAGATATTGCTAATTATTTACAATATTATGGATATGAAAATTTAATAAAACTAATAGAACCATTGACACATAGTCGTTCTAATATATTATGCAAAATGAATAAAAATCAATATCTTAATATGTCTTCTAATCCAATGACATGTATACAACCAAATCGTTTTATTGCGGGGAATATGATGGATATAATGGTTGCTAAAATGCTACAAAATAATTTTCCTGAATTAATAAAAGGATTTGATTTACCACAAAATTATCGTGATAAAATACCACAATCAATATATCATAATTATATTGATAGGTTAGTAGATTGGAGAAATATAATGGAAGATATATTTTATTTATCTACTTTTAAAATAAATACAACACAAATAGATATAACAATCTGGAAAGAAATATTATTAAGTGAAACATTAATTAATTATTATAACTATTTGGAAAAATCATTAGTTCAGTATATTGAAAAATTAAATCCAAAAAAAATTCAAGTTCATTTGAATGTCAGTTGTGAACCAATTAGAGGTGAAATAGATATATTGATAGATGATATTTTGATAGAAATGAAAACAACGCCAGAAGAAGCGTGTACTTTCCCTAATATATGTCAAACTATTATGTATGGATATTTATTAAATAAAAAACAAATTATTGTAAATCAAATAATATTATTAAATTTATGGGATGGTATGATGGATAAAATTATTATTAGTGATTTTAATTATAATAAATTTAAGAAAATTTTATATGATATTAAAAATTAATATACGGATGGATGAATATTACAATACAATATAATATAAATAATAAAATCATTGTTTGTAGCACTCCATCACGTGTTATTTTATCTATAATAGGAATATTTACAAATGTTTCATTATTTTTATAATACTCTTCCCATGTTTTAATAAGATCATTTTTACGTTCTTTTAAAAAATTTATATGACCTATTTCGGGTGTTTCTTCTGTTATAGAACTTATATTATCATCAGGCCATATGAAATAAGCATATTTATATACATATGTATTCAAATTAGTAAAAATAAAATCATCAGAAACATGCAAACTTTTATTATTGAGAATATAGATATTATTTTTATAAATATTATTTATTAATTTTTGTGCTGCTTTTATATTTATTATATATGATACTGCACCCCAAATACGTTTATTAGGTAGTCTTAATGTATAAGTATCTTTAATATTATAATCTTGGTCGCTATAATTCAATGTAATTATATCCCAATCCGCTGGTGCTTCCGATATAATAGTTTCTATTGGTTTGTTCCAATATTTAATAAAATCAAAACAGATACCATCCTCCAGTATAAGAGCTATCTTATAATTTGACTCACTAAATTGTTTTATAGTATTTAAATGTGATAATAAACATGCGTATTCTTTCTTACTATTTTTAAATTCACTAGCATTAAATTTACCATATATCATATTATCATTTTCATTTGTACCATCAATAGCACTAATTCGTATATTAGGAACCATGATATATTTTAACATATCATCAGTCATCTTTTTTTTCCGATCTTCCATTCTATCTAGATTAATCCAATATATTATATCGAATCCAACCATATATTTTGCTATAATATTTTTAAAATTATTAGACAAATACATTATAATATAATGTAGATATTTTTTATGTTATAAAAATATATTCTAATATCACTATAATGTCTCGATATATGGGAAAACTAATTGATGCTAAATTATTACCCCGTACAGAAGAAGGTTTACCTTGTTGTAGGTGGTGTATGAAAGGCGTATTACCACCTCGTAGAACTTTATGTAGCAAAGAATGTGAACACGAATTAAAATTACGTATTAGTGGTAGATATTTACGTGATTGTGTGTATAAAAGAGATAATGGTATATGTATGATATGCAATGTTGATACTAAACAAATTGCAAAAACTATTATATCCCTTGTTGGTAGAGATAGAGAGGACTATATGAAACTAAATCAAATATCACCAAAAAGAAAAATTTGGGTAAAAAAACATGGAGGTGGTATGTGGGATGCCGACCATATCATACCAGTGAAAGATGGTGGTGGATTATGTGGATTAGATAATATGAGAACTTTGTGTATCCCATGTCATAAAATTATAACTTTTAAGACTAAAATTGAAAAATAAAATCAGTCTAAACATTTGACAATATATACATATAATGTCAAATATTATATTAGTAGATAGTTCTTATACATCATTCTATCGGTTTTTTGCTACATTGCGATGGTTTTCTCTTGCTCATAAAGAAGTATATGCAAAATATAAAAACGATCCTTCTTTTGATTGGAGTTTAGAACCAACTTTTATTGACAAGTATAAGAAAATGTATTTAGAAAGTATTATACGATTGGTATCAAAAAATGTATATGATGATAGTATACTTTTATTTTGTTTGGATTCTCCATCTGAAACATTGTGGCGACATGAATTGAGTGATTGTTATAAGGGGAACCGTGTAGATTTGAGTGAAAAAAATAATTTTATCCCTACATTTAAATTAACATATAATGAATTAATTCCTAGTTTAGTTAAAGATAATAAAAATATTCATATGTTACGTTTACCAAGAATGGAAGCAGATGATATAATTGCTCTTTCCACACGATATATTCGATACAAGAAACCTAGTAAAACTATTTATTTGGTATCTGGTGATAATGATTTTCTTCAATTGGGGTATGATAATTTATATTTTGCAGATTATAAGAAGAAAGAAGTTTTTCAATTAACTAAAGATGAGGCAAAAAATGCCCTACATCTTAAACTAATAAATGGAGATTGTTCTGATAATATTCCTTCGATTTTTCCAAAAGATATTAAATTGGGTAATAAGATGAAACAACTTATCAGAGAAGATAAGATAGAATTATATAAATATCTGGATGAAAATAAAAGTGCAAAGAATATATATATAAATAATAAAAAATTAATTAGTTTTAAATATATACCAAAAGACTACAGGCAACCTGTTTATAAATTTATAAAAAAAATAATAAATTAAAAAATATTTATTGGATTTATATTCAATGTAATGAAAGTAACTAATCCAAATAGAACTGTACCCCATGTTGTATCTATCAAAACAGAACTCAATTTCCATTTATCTAATATTGCGTAATTTGTTGTCTCATATACAGCGTATATAACAAAACCTAGAATCAAACTGTCTAATATCTTCTTGTTATTCGGTTTATCTGAATATATAATAAAATTGTATAAACCAAGTAATAGAGCAATATAACATACAATAGTTGGTAGTATTTTTATCTTTATATCAGACCCTTGAATTATGTTAACCTGTTCATTAAATATTTTTGATGTAGTGGTTAGATATATAGCATCAAAAATAGTAAGTAAGAATATTGGTAATATATTCATTATAATTACAATATAAAATAATATATAATAATAATTTCAAAATTATTATATATTTTTAATATCAAACTAATATATAGATGAGTTATGATAAATGTTATCAAAAATATATGGATAAAACTATGAAAGAGTTTGAAAATGGTATTCTTAAACTCAGAAATAAAAAAATAGTACGAGATAGAAAGCAAGCAATAGCGATTGCTATCAGTATGGCTCAACATCATTGTATCGTGACTCCGGGAGAAATGAAGAAAATTGAATTGAAAGTAATGAATTTTTTATTAGAAGATCATCGTAAGATAGCAATGACACGTTTACCACTTACTAATGTAATTGAAACACGTATACTAATTAAAAATTATTTAAAACATAAAAATAAAGCAAAAGCACTAAAACTCGAAAAATTATTAGTACAACGTATTACAACTGCGGCACTAAATCGTATTAAAATAGATATGAATGTATGGGAAGAATTACATACAATTCATAATATGTTTACCAAGAAATAATTTTATAATAATAAAGTAATTGATATTATACTAAGAATTATACCAACTATTTTATTAAAAGTAATAGGTTCCTTAAATAAAACCAATCCAATTATTATTGCAATAAGTATTTGCAATATTTGTAATATAGTATAAAATGATACAATATCTCCACTTCTGAATATATTAATATAACTAATGATAAGAATTATATAGGCAAATAATGATATTATTAGATAAGTAAAATTATTAGTTATAATATATTGTTTTATTAATATTACGGGTAATAATGCAATAAGTGTTGCTAAAATTATATAAAAATAATTCATTTTATATAAATATGTAGATTATTTTAAATTTGAGAAAAATTATTTATTTTGATATAGATTTATTACATACTGGTATTCTAAATATTAAATTAGGAAGTGAAAATATAATATAATTTAGATTATATATATGAAAATAATATTATTAATAATTATTTTAATAATATTGTTAATAATTATGTTAATAATATTTAATAATATAGATAAATTTATTGGAATATCTAATAACCAAAATACCTCACAATATGAGGGTATAGGGCAAAGTATTATTCCACCAATACATACTCATAAATTTATTATTTGTAAACCACGTGGTGGAATGATTGATATGTTATCATTAATAACAATGTCTTTAAAATATGCAGAGAAATACAATAGAATTTTAATTATAGATACATCTAAATCATTACATTTCAAAGATAATTTTTATAAATATTTTTCAACAAATAATAAATATGTATATAGTAACGATATAGATTATATTTATGGTACTATGAAAGATAAAACATTATATCAAAATAAAATTTCTATTAATTATATGACATATGATCCATTTATAGATCCTAATGATACGATTGATTTAAATAAAGATTACATTGAAGACATAATATTATTTGGTAACGATAATAGTTACTTGGATAGAGATATAGTATACTTTTTTAGAAATTTTTTATTAAAACCTATTATATACAATGTATTAAAAGATAGATATGATTCTCTCCCCATAGATTATATTTCAATACATATTAGGAACACCGACCATAAATCAGATGTAGATGGTTTTATAAAAGATAATTACAAAATATTTAATAGTAAAAATATATTTCTAGCGACGGATGATCATAATATATTGATACGATTTCAAAAACTATTTAAAAATATTTATACTTTTACCAAATTTACCGATTCAAAAGAAATGTCACATAATAGAATGGATGGATTACATTTTATTGTACGTAATGAAATGGAACACGAAATCTATAATATTGATACAATGTGTGATTTTTTATTATTAGCAAGTTCTAATGATTATTATTACGCGACAGCAAATGGATTTGCTCGTGGTTTTTCTTTATCGGCAAAAATATTATTTGATGAAAAAGAATTAATAAAAAATATAATCAATAATATAAGATAAAATATTATTTTGTTTTGTTTTCCATAGTTTTATCTATAATTTCAGGATAATCAGAAGATAGTAAATCTTTTAATGTATAATTTTTATACCATGTATTAGTTTTAATTTTATTTAGACAATTTTCTACTGATATGATTCTGTAATGATAACATAGTAAAAATCCATTCAGTATATCAGTTTCTCTTAAATTTGAATAATGACTATATAAATCTATATTGTTATTATTTATACTATCTACTATAATTAGGTCATTAATTGGGTTATTAATTGAATTATTAATTGGGTTTAATGGAAAATGATCAACAATATCATTAAAATATTTTGACTTGAAAATACATTTTACTTCAATGCTATAATACCGGCATCTAAATTTGTGTTCATTTGATATATTATTAGTATGTTTTAAATCATGATTCCATCTATAAATATTAGTTTTTAATAATGAGACTGGATTTTTCTCAATTGAATTACATGACATCATTACCCATGGGATTTTAATACAATGTACATCTTTAAAAGTAGTTAATAATTCATCTTTGATTGTATTTAATAAATGTTTTTTTGTTGTAATAAATTCATCCATATCAATATAAATAATCCATTCATATTTTTGTCTTATTTCCTTATATATTATATTAACTGTATTATTTTGTATAATATCTTTCTCAAATATAATTTTTACTTTATTATTTAATATTACATCTTTGTATATCTCTTTATTTGAATTATCATCTATAATATATATTGTATCTATACCTTGATTTATATAATAATTAACAAATTCAAATACATATGGTTCATCTTTACATCTTACTAATATGGCAATCATATTATTATTTTCATTAAATTTTTCTAAATTTTTTAATCTTTCATTACTACAACTACAATTATATACTAACATAAATAATATTATTACTATTATTATTACTATTATCATTAATAAATCTTTGAATTCCATTATAATATTATTATACGATAGAATTATAATTTAGAATGACATAAATATTTAGAATTTGAGTAATCTATATTAAATTTATCAGGTAAATTATATTTATTATATACACATTTTTTTGAATAATGTCCACAATTAACTACTACTTCTTTTTCCCAATTTGGATATACACGATCTAAATATTTAATATATTGTGCTGGTATATTTATCTGTATATTACTAAAAGGTTTTACTATTAATGGAAATATATCATCTAACTCAAAATATTCATTAGGAAAAATATTATTAATGATTTTATATTTATTTTCTATTTTTGTATAAACCATTATATCAATAAATACAATACTAAATTTTTTGGAAAAAATATATCCATATTTACTTTTACGAAAATGATACTTGTAGTTTCTATATTTTTTTATATGAGTAATATCTTTTTCAAATATACCTAAATCTATATCATCATCATATGGCATTAATCCACCATTTCTAATTGTACCCAATAAAGTACCCGATATTGCAAAATAATTAATATTATTTTTTTTAGCAAAATATATAAAGTTTAATAACAAGTCTTTTAAATCATTCAGTTGTTTATTGTTTAAAATTAAATGTTTATAATTACATACTTTGAATGATTCTCTGTAATTATATGTTATACATAATATTATTATAATTATTATAATTATAATTAACCAAATAACTAATTTATTTTTCATATATAATAATATATGAAAAATAAACACTTTATAAAAAGATAAATTACACTAAACTGTGTCGTACAACATCTTCAAAACTATCAACACATTTAATTTCAAACTCTCTATCTATTAAAGTTGGATATTTAATTTATATTATATATATATATATGGTTGAATTTAGACAACCAACTAATTGTTGTGACAAGGATTGTCCAAATGATCCGACTAAAATAGATCAAGATACTATGACGCGTAAGAATTGTGGTACTGGTACTATATTATGTTTGAATATATTATGTGATGTTAATGGAAGAAGTAAGGGAAGTTTAGTGTATGAAGCAAATAAATTAAATTTAAAAAATACAATATACATTATATTATTCATACTATTTATTATTATTTTATGGACAATATATTATTTTTATACTAAACAATGATGTATCACTTCTTCAAAACTATTAACACATTTAATTTCAAACTCTCTATCTATTAAAGTTGGATATCTCTTTTTTATTTCTATCAAATTAATTGAATTTTCTTGTGGTATTAATACTAGTTTCGCACCAGCACGTTTGGCAGCACATAATTTTTCTTCCAATCCGCCAATTTCAGTCACTTCACCTCGTAAATTAATTTCACCTGTCATAGCAATTGTATGACAAATTTTCTTATTAGTTAGTCTTGAATAAAATGCTAAACTCATCGCAGCACCTGCTGATGGACCTTCTTTTTCAGTAGAACCATCAGGACAATGTACATGAAATCTTTCAGGTCGTGTTTTCCATCTTTTCATCCAACTATTTTTTGTATCTGTATCTAAATAATTCCATGCTACTGACATCGCTACATCTATACTCTCTTTAATCACATTACCAAGTGATCCAGTTGCTTTTACACTCATCACCTGATCAGTTGGAATTAATACCGTCTCAATAGGTAAAACTCCCCCAACTCCCAAACTATTTGCCCACAATCCATTTACCATACCAATTCCATCCATTTTATGTACAGTAAGTGAATTATATGGTGATTTACCGTGATAGTGATTTGCGTATAACTCATAAGTATAGGTTAATGGAAATACAATAGTATTATTGCATATTTGTGTATTAGTAAGATTAGCAACATTTAATTCACGAACAATACGATATAAATTCTTCTTTAGACTTCGAACTCCACCTTCATTTGTATAATTATTAATTATATTGGTAATAATATCATCTGGTATCACTATACTATCACTTTCCATTCCCATATCTTTCAATATATCTGGAAGCAAGTAATTAGAAGCAATATGTTGCTTTTGATCTAGTGTCAAATGTTTTGTCTCTATCATTGTAATCCGATCTTTTAATACATAATTTATCATACTCATATCATTGAATGAAAAAATAAATGTAACTTTAGATAAATCTAAATCTACATCATAAAAATATTTATCTCTAAATAATTGATTTTGAACAGGATCAGTCAGATGAATCAACATATTGATAATCTCCTCACCCTTTGGTGTTGAACTTACTTTATCCAATTCATCGAAATAAATAATTGGATTCATACACTTTGCATCTATTAACGCTTGAGCGATACGACCATATATTGACCCCTCGTATGTAAAAGAATGACCTTCTAAAAATGAGGCGTCAGTTGCTCCACCGAGCGAAATAAATATAAATGGTTTATCCATTGCCATGGCAATACCATGTTTAATCAATGTTGTTTTTCCATTTCCAGGAGGTCCCCATAATCCAATCATATTACCTTTACATTGAGGATTTCGAATTTGTTGTGCCATTATTTCGACAATCTGCTTTTTAGCATTATCATGACCCCAGACTGCACTATTCATTTTGTCTTTCAATGTATTTAAAAAGGTATTAATTTTTTTTGGTTTAGTTAGTTTCATATTATTAGTATCGATACCCTTATACACACCAAATGGAATTTTCATTACATCATCTAACCATTTCTTCATTTTACCATTTTCATTTAATCCATTTGAAACATTTAACATTTTACTAATCAAATTTTTTTTAGTAATACTAGTGAGTGGTGTATATAAAATACGAAATAATGACGGAATATCACTACAAGAAGCATTTAATTCCTTTAATTGTTCCATAGATTCATCTTTTTCATTTTTATCCAATTTATTAAAATAATTAATCATGTCATCTTTAGAATTATTATTTCCATTAGATAATTGTTTTAATTGATCAATAAATTTACCAATTGGTGTATTTTTATCAATACCTTTTATTTCTGGTAAATAATCTTCATCATCATCATCATCATCATCAGTCGTATCATTTGGTGTTATACTATCATCAACAAGAAAATCATCTTTAATATAACCATCCTTGGTCATATCTTTCATATTAATATCGATAGTTTCTAATTTTCTATTTTTAACTGGAACATTGTGATTTTTTTTATAATTATTTAAAAAATTAATTATATTTAGTTTTCTACCTAATTTACGTTTTTCGAGTTTAACCATTTCTATAATATCAATAGTTAGAGATAGTGATGCGCATATTAATAATTTCATATTTTTATTTTCATTCATATTATCTTCAAATAATAAATTTTTAGTATTTATTAAGGTTTTTCTAATTGAATCTAGATAAATACATATACTATCTACATCTTTATCTATATTTGATTCATTTATTATTTTTATTAAATTTTCAACACTTGAACATATTAATTCATCAACAATTGTATCATTTTCAATCATGTCTCGTTTTCTCTTATTACTTCTATTAATATGATTAATCCAGGTTTTAACATCTTGGTTCATAATATTAATTATAATTATATTACCTTTTTAAATATTATATTCTGTTTAATACATTCCAATAAATTATATAACATTATATTATTAAAGATATACAATTTATTGGAATTGTAGTTAGACAATTTTTAAAATTATACCAATAATTAATAATATTGTTATAATTATTAAAATTGTTTTTACAATTATATCCATTAAAATAGTTTATATTTTATTTTACACCTATTAATATTTTAAACACCTTATTTTATAAAAACTTGTAATCGTATAAATCACAACTTCCGGAAAACTTGCAAAAAAAATATGAAGAAATAACAAATGAAAGAACAATAATTTATTATAAAGGATATGTTTTAGGGTTTATTCTTTCTATCTTTATCATTCTTGGAAATGTATATTTAGAACACAAAATGTTATCAACAACATCAATGGTTTGTTTAGTTTTAGCAACTAGTTTTATAACAAATTTTTTTTATTATATTCTCTCACGTAAAAAGAATTGGATGTTAAATTCTATTGATACTCCAGAACAAACAAAAGCGTGGTTAAAAATGTATAGAGGTATGCAAGTATATTACCATACCGGATTGGTTCTAGGTATTATTGCAGTGGGTTTTTTTGCACATGCATTCAGAATACAGGAAATAAAATAAAGTTATAATAGAATTGATATGTTTACTCTATTATTACTAACCTTAGATTTTATTTTAATAAAAACCTACCTTAGATTTTATTTTAATAAAAACCTACCTTATTATAAAATGGGTGTTGAAAAGTTTTTTTCAAGTCTAAAAAAAGGATTTACTAATTTACCACAATTTATTCATATATTTAGTAAAAAAATATCATGTAACCATTTATTAATTGATTTTAATAGTATTGTACATATAATATCACAATTTTTATTAAAAAATATATCAAAAAATGATAATATGAATAAAGATATATTTGAAAAACAATTAATTGAAGATGTTGGAAAATATATAGAAACATTAATAACAGATTATTTAATTTCTAGTAAAATAAAAAGTATAAGTATTTGTGTAGATGGAGTACCAACAATGTCTAAAATAATGGAACAAAAAAAAAGAAGATATATGGGAGATATTATCTCGTATTTAAATAAAAAAAATAATTCAAGTCGTGAATCAAACTTTTCATGGTCTAGAAATAATATTAGTCCTGGTACCGACTTTATGATTGACATGATGAAATATTTAAATAGTAATATATTTAAATCTATTATTGATAGTCATTGTGAAAACTTGGAAAATTATATTGTATCTGGAATAGATGTAGAAGGTGAAGGTGAATTTAAAATTATTAAAATTATAGAAACAATACCGAAAGGTGAAGATATAATAGTATATTCTCCTGATTCAGACATGATTATATTATTATTTCAAGTAAATCGATCTGTAAATATGCTCAGATACGATCAACAAGAATCAACATATGATCGACCAATATATAATATAATTGAAATAGATAAATTCAAAAATATATTTATTCATTATATTGATAATATTATTAAAAGCGATCCATCATTATTTGGAAAATTTAAAATGAATGAAAATAATATTATTGCTGATATGGTTTTTATTTTGAGTGTATTTGGTGATGATTTTCTCCCAAAATTAGAAACATTACGTGTAAATATGGATATTAATATATTGATAGATTTTTATGTTATTAATACTTTTAGAAATGGATATATATTAAATACGCATAAAAATATATATAGTGTAAATACGTCATCATTTTTAAAATATTTAACGATGATAAATGAAAAGGAATATTATTTTATTGAAAGAAATGCAAAACTCCATGTTATAAGTAATTATCATAAAATAGAAAAAAATTTACTAGGTGATACATTATATAAAATGAGAGAACTAATTGTATGTTATTTATGGAAATTTATTTATTTAAATAAAAGTACACATGCAATTAAACCAATAAATTGTTCCAAATATATTAATTTGGAGCAATTTATACAATATATTCAAAATAAAGAAGTATATGTTGATAGTAAAATATTAAATCATTTTACAAAAAAAAAAAATAAATAAATTGGGA
>Ga0214919_10002845_pt1 | contig 26757 bp, 21 predicted proteins | sample LL1503_MetaG_FD_177994 | JGI IMG/M metagenome (GOLD analysis project Ga0214919, IMG submission 177994) | Freshwater microbial communities from Lake Lanier, Atlanta, Georgia, United States - LL-1503 | ecosystem: Environmental > Aquatic > Freshwater > Lake | place: USA: Georgia | collected...
TCAGTTTGGTGTTTGAATCTTAAGTTTGGTGTTTGGCTCTTCAGTTTGGTGTTTGGATCTTCAGTTTGGTGTTTGGCTCTTCAGTTTGGTGTTTGGATCTTCAGTTTGGTGTTTGGCTCTTCAGTTTGGTGTTTGGATCTTCAGTTTGGTGTTTGGCTCCACCTTTTCAAAGGTGGACGGGGAAACGCGGCACATTGTCGCCAAGGTCATTCGGTTTAAGCCCATATATTGGTAACGTAGTTGAGATCGGAACTTGCCAAAATGATACCCAATCTGGTTTACCCTCTAATGGCTCAATTACACCCATCTTGCTATCAGGCGCCAAAGCCAACACAAAGTATTTTGCTAAAATAAAATTACTTTTAAATATTTGATCACTGCTCATTCTCGCAAACCACTCATATCTTGTCCGTTTTAATATATTTTCAGCAGGTATCCAGATGCCATACATTTGCGCATAGAAATGAATATATTCTTCACTTAACAAATTATCCACCAATACTGGTTCATCCTCCAACGTTTTTGTCCCCACATCTGTACCAGGAATGAGGCGAATTTGCCTCTGATTGATCTTCTTATTCGCCCATTTATCAAAATTTCCAAGGAATTCTGCCTGTGCCGTAAAATCACTCGATATTAGGCGCTGCATGTATTCTATATATGCGTTCATTTGTATATTATTTTTCTTAGCACCCATAAAATTAGAATCAGGATAAAACCGATTGGTAGTTGCGCTTACATTAGAACTAACATTTTCACAAACAAACATGGTATCGTCACGAGTACCTTTTGTATACAAGTCCATCAAATCCTTGAAGCAAAGGAATGAGATTGGCACTGAAACGCCACCATAATTATAAATCAAATTTGCGATAGCTAATTGCCGCATATACGACAATATCGGATCTGAAACTTTACTAAAATCTATCGTCCAACCCGGTATCAATTTAGCAAATGAATTATCATCTATTATACAAATAGTGAACGATTCGTCACAATTCTGAATAATACTTCGGACACATAAGTTAAGATAAGGCTGATTTAAGTTGTACGAACTACGTGATCCAAAACTGAGCCAATCACGCGAGTTGTATTCATATGGTGTATGTATCCACATAATTGGCTTTTTACTCTTGGCTAAAGATGATTCTGTTAGTAAATAATTTTTAATTTCAGTATAACTATCATATTTCATGTTTTTAGCCTTTTTTTCTAGATACTTCTGATAAAGTATTCCAATTGTTATAAGAATAATAAATGAAATTAAATATCCTGTTGTTAACATATTATATATTATATATATTTTATATATATTTTATTTGGATGATAAAATCATTGTTTTGTATGCGCTATATCCATTCTTCGCAATATATTCCATATTTCGCATCATACATCCATAAGATGCGCCTGAATGACCACTATTTACTGGATCCTTAAATAGTTCATCCTTTAATCTTTCTAATTCTGGCACACCTTCAGAAAACATAAACCCTCTACCTTCTTGAGGTTCAAAATTGCGCATCCAGTTCCACAATTCACATCTGGATATAGTTTGATGGGCGCTTTTTAAAAAATCACGACTATACTCATCCGAAAAATCAAATTCACCATCTCCAAAATATTCAGAGTCTTTATTTTTATTATTTTGTTCCTTATTATCCTTGATTTCATCTTTAATTAAAGGATTTTGATTGATATTTAAACTCATTGTATTTATATTTTATTATACATGTATTATGGTCTTAGCTTTATATTATTTATTTATATGTTATTACTTATAGCAACTGTTTAATCTCGCTCCAAAATGATTTTTGGGTTTCCTTTGACTTCTCCAATTGTTTCGCATATTTGTATGCCATAGCAGCCGACTCCTCATCCAAACTGTTTTTATTTTGAAGCAATATGCGCTCAGATTCGGTCTTTGATAGCGGAGTTACATCTACCCTATCTCTATTCATTTTATATTCATTCATGCTCTTGTATTTTGGTATACGATCATAATCATCTAGAGTAACTGGAATAATTGTTTCAATATGCGCTTGTCTTAAATCAGTATATCCTGCGCCGCTAAAATTGTCTGTATTTGAACCTAACAAAGAGCCACCTCCACTAAATGTCGAGTAAGAATCTGTCACGCCATTATAAGTAGTTAGTGCTTGAATTTGCTTCTTCTGCTTTTCAAAGGCTTCATTCATATTATTTTGGGTTACATTATCATTCTGCGAATATAGACCTTCATCCGTCTTCAACCAATCACCATAACCTTTGTTAGTATCATCATCTTCTAACTTATGTTTTTCAAATTTTTCATTAAACCAGTTATTAAAATTCTTGGGATCCTTTAATTCTTTTTTTGTTTCAAACATGTTGTCTAATATGGAGACATTACTCTCATCATAATAGTCGCCCTTAAGATTTTGTTCGGTCTTATTTTCCGATTTATTTTGAAACTCGTAAATGCTAAATAAGCATTTGTATGCTTTGGAAAAAAATAGAAAATATTTGGGATCTAATTGCGATTTATCTGGATGTATTTTATAGACGATTTGTTTTGCGCTTTTTAGGGTAGTTTCATTCAATGTTTTATTTGGAATATTGAATAGATTATATAAATCTTCTAGTGAATAATTGTCAACATTTAGATCAAGATTGTTAAAAGTAGTTTGATGAAATTTTACAGGGGTTGTAATTGTAGATTTTTTATTCATTATATTTGGTTTTGATATACTTTGATTATTTGGATTTGGATTTGGTTTTGAATTTGGGGTTTCATGTATTTTTATTCCTGCCTTTGGACAACCAGATGGACCACATTTGTTATTCATTTTGTATAAGATTAATATACAAAATAAATTTAAATTGTTTTATTGTTTGTTTATATTTATTTATGTTTCATATTTTTTTAACAAAGATGACAATGCCCATCATCTAAATAGATACGATATACAACTGGAAATGGTAAATCATATATCGGCCTTAAATTGTGTGATAAATTCTTAACTACAAACTCTCTAACAGAAATTAGATTTGAAATTGGCACTGGAATTAGCATTTGCTGTATTATATCATGAATATGATTACACGTATTGCTATTTGTATTGCGATTTTTATTTTTATCAGAATCTGTATTTCTATTTATATGTAAATGGTTATCAATATATAATCCTTTGATGTCTTTACACACAAAATGATGTGATACACGATTATACAAATCCAACATTGTTTCATCCTTGTATACAAATATAAATGTACTGTAACCACATAACTTTGTAATTTCAAACATATACATGCGCCCTGGGACTTCTATATGATATGAATTCAGTTTACTATGAAAATCCGATTGATCTAAAGACATTTTATTATAATATAAAAAAATCCTTAAATTGTATTTTATATTATAATAAATATATATATATATTATGGGTACTAAATATAAAAAAAAAAGGACTCTTGGAACATGTCATACTCGAAAAAGAAAATCAAAATATAACAATGTTGGTAAAGGTCAAGGATCATCATGTATGCCTATATCTAAGAAAGAGATCGCTAGGCAATCATTAGCTAGACAACAACAAGAATTAATATTTGAAAATTTAAAACAAAAAAGAGATAGAGATGCCGCAATAGCCAAGAGTAATGCGGATATAAAGGAGGCTAAATTTCAAAGAGGATTAAGAATCGCGCAAGACAGATTAGATAAAGAAAGGGCTGCTGCTGCTGTGGTTCTTGCTACTGAAGAAAAGAAGGTTCTTGCTATTGCTGACAAATCCTATACTGAATTTATAAATAAACTTTCAGAAATTCCCAATAATAATGTTATGTCAGATTCTAAAAGAATCAAGAAACCTATTTCTAGTAGAAATCGAAAATAAAAAAATACATTTATTTAATTAAATTATACATTTATACAAATCATTTATCTTATTATTTTAGTCATTTGAATTAATTTTGCGATTGCGAGCATCTTCTCTGGACTTTCAAATGCGCCATTGGCGACATCATTTACGAACCTACCATTCAGCTCACTTATTACTTCAATCCTTTCACATTGAGCTCCACTCATACTAAACATATAACCCAACAGCTCATCATAACCCTTCTTATCATAATCCGGATGGACATTTCTATAGCAAGATTCACATAATTCATCTTCAAATGGATGACCTACATCAAAATTACAGCCTTCACATATAAATTTCAAGATGGACGATCTCCCGTAAGGAGTATCGATACATTCATATTCATCCTTCTTATCTTCTTTAGCTTCATCATAATTTATATACAAAGACTCTGCTATATCATAAGACCTTGATCGATTTCTTAACTGCTCACTTCTTTCCTCCAATTTTATATACCAATTGGCTCTCAATTCCTCTTTACATTCCTGGCAGACAGATATCCACGAATAGACATCACCCTTCCACCCATTTCCTTCTTTAATTTTTTCACAATAATATTCAATATTATTTTGAGATTTGGAACATTTTTTACAATCCGGAACATGACCGGACATCACATTACTTAGAACTGATGACCATGAATCCTTATTTAAATCTGACTCTAAGACTTTGGGCACTAAGACCATGCTAGAAATCAACATATCTTTATAACTTTTCTTATTTTGCGACATTTTATAAATTGATATTATTATTATTATTATTATTATTTTAATACATTTATATTTATTGTATAAAAGTATTTCAATTTTTTATTATTACTATAAAAATGAAGTCATTAAAAAAAGTGACATGTGATCACCCTCTTTTTATTAAGTTAAATTAAGTTATACAATATAAATTTGGACTTAAAGCCCTTTAAGTTATAAAACAATATATATATTCAGATACAAACACAATAATATCAATTCATCGTTTCTTCCTCTGCTCTATCTCTCTCATCTTCCTCCTCTCGCTCTCTTCTAAAGGCCGCATCATATTCTCTCATTTTTTTCCTCCTCAAATCCTCTGTAGCATGCTTTTTTAAGAGCCCCGGCGAAATACTATTACATTTATTCTCTAGCGCTATCGCAGCAGAATGCGGAGAGGTTTCAAATCCATTATTTCTCAGATACATATACAACTCATAATCACCCTTCTTTATAATCGCATCATCTATATATAAATAACCACCAGCTTCAATGCGTATTTGTTGAATCGAAGTATCATAATGCTTCTCAAGAAACTGAATTGTCTCTAAACTGCGCACAGTTAGTAAACATTCTTTCAATAATTTAACACCATTAGTACCAATCGAATCAATATAATCCGACTTAATCCCACTACTTAATAACAAGTACTTAAGATTATCCAAATTGTAAAGCGTGGCAAGCACAAATTGCGGAAATATTGGTTTATGTTCACTTTTCCTTAAGAAGTATTCATACATTTCAGGCAGACCAATCTTCGCAGCAATAATAACCGTCTTTGGTGTATAATAAACTTCGAATTCGACCAACAGGTTGAACATTTCTAGGTTTTTCTTATCTATCGCAACATCAAACAAATCCATCGACGTTTTACACCCGACTTCAAGTCCGCGTCTTACGATTTCTATATGGTTATTCATGACACCATAATACGGCAACGAGAATACATTATACATTCCATAATCATGTGGTTCTAATCCATCTCGCTCTAAAAGGTAGTCAAACAATTCTACATAGTTACGCTTAAAACATGCCATTGCTATGGTTGTTTCCCTTTCCGAGAACAGCGTTAACACTTGGCCCGAGAACCACGATTTGTCTTTAATTGGGAGTGTCATTGGCGCTGAATTTGGGTCTTCAGACCAATATGTATACATTCTTTTTAAGATCTCGATGCGGGTCAAGCGTGTAAATCTAAACAAATAATCGGCGTCTATAATCCGGTCAAAATCGGCCTGACAATGGATTTCTAGGGTTTCTACAAACTGATTATTATAGCATGGAAACACGGTTTCGTCTGGAAACATTTCGCGCCATTCTTTAAAATGACCCGATTTGGTGATATGATCTGGTAATGTGGCAACTGGATAATCAATCATCTTTATTTCAGTCATTTTATTTTAAGTTTAAGTTTAATTTTAATTTTAATTTTAATTTTAATTATATTTTATACGAATTTGTAATATTTTATACAACTCTTTTATTGTATTTAAAGTAATTCAATTTTTTTGAACTTGGTAATAAATGAAAAAAAGCAAAATGGCCTTTATTTCTTATTTTAATTAATTTTAAATTTATACAATACAATATACAAGACAATATACAATACAATATACAAGACAATATACAAGACAATTTATATATATATATTTTGCGCAACTTTTCTAAAAAGTTGTTTTTCTAAAAAGTTGTTTTAATATGAGCAAACCAAACTATTCTTCTCTAACTGTACATAAGCAGGCAACTCGCAGTTGAAGAACTTACATCTCTTGAATTTGGTATTTTTAATTTTCACATCGGTGAAATCACATTCATAGAAGTTGATTCTTGAGAATCGGCAGTTTTTAAGGGTGGTATTTTGAAAGCTTACGCAACGAATAATATGATTCTCAACTGTTTGGCTGCTTACCGTGGCATTATTGAAAGTTGTATATGAATATCTTAAAATAGCCCCTCCTGTGTAAGCCATTGTCCATTCATCGATTTCATCTCGCGGCTCTACTCCGGCATCTTCAATATAGTCGTTGATCTGAGCATCTGTCATGTCCTTTAATTGGACTTCTTCAGAATCGTCATCGTCATCGTCATCGTCATCGTCATCATCTGAATCGTCTTTTTCTTCCTCTACGTCTGCTTCGTGTGCTAATTCATCATCTTTGACTATTAATTCTTCTACAACCAATGGCGTAGAATCTGTTTCGTTTATTTTTATAGGAGGATACTCAAACGCGTAACATTCTGCCATACTAGATAAATTTAGATCTGGATTTGTTAATTGAATGCGCAAACAATCCATATTTTCCTCATAGTAAGAATAAGCGGATCCTCCGCGTCTCAAACGACAGAGACAATACATTGCCATATATACTACAGATGAGCTGATTTCATGCATACCAAAGAATATGTTGCCAATCGTAAGCCTATGAATACCACTATCTTCATTATTTTCGGTATTTTGGGTCCATTCCGCTTTTACATCTTCATTGATAAATCCCAACAGAGTCAAGTTGCTAATAACAGCAACCTTTAATGCCTCTATAGAAGTGAAATTTCGTATTTCAATACTGCTAATAAAGGTATTATCTTTTAGTGTGATAATGGGGGTGGTCATTTTGTTAGTTTATTAGTTTATTAGTTTGTTAGTTAGTTAAGTTTAATTGGTTATATATTTTATACCTTTAATTTAGTTGGTAAAAAGTAATTCAATTTTTTTACAAACTAAAAATAAATAAAAAGGAAAAAGAAAAAAGGAAAAAATCATGATTATACCACCGTCAATCCACGGCACGATTATTAATATTCTAACATTATTATAATCGCATTTAGTTTAATTCAGAGGATTTTTGGAACTCATTTTAAATCATAGTTGACACCTTTTTACGGCAATATATTATTAATCTTGTAATAATATTATTTTTTACCTCATACTCTCTTACACGAGAGCACAATTTTTAGTATATCCGTTTCTAGACAATTCCATGTCATCATGTATAGTTACTTATAGTAACCGTATGATAGTCTGGAACGGAAGTTTCAATACTAGGCTATATCATTTATAATTCACGTCATAAGAGCTCCAATAAGACTTTAGTTGGGTTTTGGTGAAGGTTTGGGTGAAATTCGATACGTCGATCGAATGGATATCAGTTTTTAAGCCACTGATAATTGCCAGGCAGTCTTAGTGCAAAGCAACATTTGATAATGTGTCATAAGTAAATCGGCATATTAGCGGGATTTCTCCGGCCATTGTTTTTCCAATCGACTCATAGTAATTTTGGTGTATGCCCCTCCTTTCGCATATACCTGTCGTGACCCAGGCCACGTCCTCCCCACTACTGCTTCCAATACACAGAAACATACAAATAGCAGTAGCTTTATGTTGTATGTTGAAACTCATTTTTTAATTATATTTGATTCCCCTTCTCGGGGATGATTAATAAATCCAAAAACCCCATACGTTTTGAAGAACGATGGTTTGTGATTTATTCCAAAAGCGTTTTGTAATTATGCTCTTCTTTATTGAAGAGTCAGTAATCACTGAAATTTTCGGTCTCAACACAATTGGTATAACACTGGTTTATGCATTTATAATTAACACACGTCTAAGAGTTCCCAGAAGACTTTAATTGGGTTTTGGTGAAGGGTGGATGAAATTAAGTATTAAGATGATGTGTCACAAGTAAATCGGCTTATAACGGGATTTCTCCGGTCACAGTTTTTCCGATCTACTCATAGTAATTTTGGTATATGCCCCTCCTTTTCGCTTTCGCTTTCGCCTTCGGCTTTTCGCTTTCGCTTTACGCATATACCCGTCGCAACCTACATTGCGTCCGCCTATAGTTCTCTATATTATTTGAAATGTATACCCGATGGAGGACTTTTTTCAACAAGTCAAATATAGAGAATCTTTATACTTGGTGTATGCCCCTCCTTCGCATACACCCGTCGCAACCTAAACGTGCGTCCACCAACTGCTTAATAATAGAAACACACAAATAGCAGCATTATTTATATGTTGGAACTCATTTTAAATTATATTTGACGCCTTTTTGGGGCAATGTATTATTAATCTTTTAATAATGTTTTTTTCACCTCATGCTTACGCATGATTTTTAGTATATCCATTTCTAGACAATTCCACGTCACCATGTATAGTTACTTATAGTAACCGTATGGTAGTCTGGAACGGAAGTTTCAATACTAGGATCTGTCATTGATAATTTATACAGGTCATAAGAGTTCCAAGAAGACATTTAATTGGGTTTTGGTGAAGGGTGAGTGAAGTTAAGTATTTTGAATGTGTCATAAGTAAATCGGCTTATAGCAGGATTTCTCCGGCCACAGTTTTTCCAATCGACTCATAGTAATTTTGGTGTATGCCCCTCCTTTCGCATATACCTGTCGTGACCCAGGCCACGTCCTCCCCACTACTGCTTCCAATACACAGAAACATACAAATAGCAGTAGCTTTATGTTGTATGTTGGAACTCATTTTTAATTATATTTGATATCCCTTCTAGGGGTTTTGATACCATATGCGTTTCTAATATATTTTTTAGTTAAATTAAAATGTGTCTTTGTAATTTCTGTTCCTCCCTCCCACCTACCCTCCCTTACGGGTGGGAGGTGGGATGTTTTTCTTGGGGGAGGAAGTCAGTACTTTTACAGGGATCAAAGTCCAACACAAATTTTTAACTAAGGTATTTCATTTATAATTACACATGTCATAAGAGTTCCCAGAAGACATTTAGTTGTTGTGTTGGTGAAGTGTGGGTGAAATTAAGTATTTTGAATGTGTCACAAGTAAATCGGCTTATAACGGGATTTCTCCGGTCATTGTTTTTCCGTTTCACTCGTAGTAGTTTTTGGTTTATTTTCTATAACACAGCACGCGAGTCTCGCGAATATTTGCGTTTTAATCAGTTGTGCTCCAATAGGAAGCACACATAATCGCCACGTTTGTCCCCGTATTTAAATAGCAGTGCTTCCCTTTGCCGTTAATCAAAGGAAGCACACATAATCGCCACATTTGTCCCTGTGGTATATGCCCCACCTTCGCATATACCTGTCATACCCATCCTTATATTTGGTATGCCCATAGTAAATTATAGTGTAAATTAGTATTTCAATTTTTTTTGATTTTATATATATTTGTATTTAATTTGGATTCACTATAAATTGGATTTTTTTATTTGGATTTTTTATTTGGTATCTTTATATAATATATTTTTCTGTAAAATAGTATTTCAATTTTTTTTTGATTTTATATATATTTGTATTTAATTTGGATTCACTATAAATTGGATTTTTATTTGGCAAAACCTTTGGAAAAGGTTTTATTTGCTATAATACGTCTGACTTGATCGCGCTGTGTGGATGTTTGCGGGGTTGGCACTTGTCCCATTACAAAGTATTTAGCCAACGGATCATCTGTCATTTTTGAAGTAAACATTTGAGGTCCGAAGTAATTTCCTGTTCGCTGGTCGTGTGCGAATTGTAAATAATCAAATATCTCGGGTACTGTCAGATCTGGATACAATTTATGAAGCACAAGTGCGGCAACAGTGCCAGTTCTACCGTGCCCACCAGCACAATGTAAATAGACATGTTCGCCCTTTGTAATACGGACAACAATCTCGGTTGACAATGTGTCAATCGTTTCGTCGTCAACTGTTTTCATATCATCAATCGGCTCCAAAATAAACCGGTCAATTGGTATTCTTGATCTGTTATTCGCATACGCAGTATAATTATGATTTTTCACCTGTTTGCCGTATTCTGAATTTAAACACACGAATGTGTCTAATCCGGATCCCAAAAGAGATGTCAGGAAGCCTGGTTTATCAGGGTAACCACCGACAGCAAATGAGCCGAAATCGGAACCGGGTGTCTTCTTAATGAGCCAATTGGATTCCTCAGTTGGACCCTTTAGATGATGATCATTTCTGTAATAATTGCGTTGTCTTGTGAAGTTAACGGCTGTGTATTTTTCGTCTAGAATCCAGTTCCTCGATTCTTCTATATCTAGAAGAGGTATTGGCTTTATTACGGCGAATGCGAAAACGGTTTCTTCCTTTGTTTCCTCATACAATTCGTATTTGAGTTCCACCTTTCGGATTAGATCATTTGTTAAATCTCTAATAACAAATTCCATTTTTATAAATTATGTAGGTATAAATTATGTTAGTTTTAATTTCTTGTATAATATTTTAAATATGTTATGTAATAATTGTATACATTTCATCAACTGTAAATTAGTATTTCAATTTTTTATTTATTCATATATATTTTGGATTCACTAAAAACAAACAAAAAAACAAACAATAAATAAAAATAAATATATATATTAAGAAATAGAAATGAGTTTTACAGATATAAAAAACGCAATTATAGATTATGATCTAAATCGTGTAAAAGCCCTAGTAAAGGAACATCCAGAAATTGTTAATAGTAAAAACACTAACGGTGAAACTGCTTTGTATACAGCTACGATTTATGGAGATTTACCTATTGTTGAATATTTAGTAGATAATGGGGCAGATATTGAAAAGCGGGAGAACAAAGCTGGTTGGACTCCGTTACATATTAGTATTAATTTTGGATATACAGATGTATTTGAATATTTAATTAATCAAGGAGCGGATTGGAATAAAAAAACCAATTATGGAGATACACCATTAATCAATGCGTGTCGTAAAAATAAAGATAATAACAATTTAGAAATAATTAAGATACTTCTCCTTCTCGGTGCTGATGTTACTGTTGAAAATGTAGGAGGACATACTGCGTTATCTTACGCAACAGAAAAAAACGATGAAATTGTTATACAATTATTGAGGGATGTTATAGATGCCAAGGCAACGGCAACGGCAACTGTAACCCCTTTTATATTTGATATTATCCCAGTAAATCGAAAGAAAATACCGAAGACAGCTGAAGATTTTGTACAAATGGACGATGTAAAAATTGACGATTTTTTGGCGGAAGATGATAAAAACAAGATTATCAAGTTATCCAATTCTTTTTACGCAATTAATGGAAATGATATTAAAACGCATTTTTTAAGTCACAGTCAAAAAAATAACTATATATACTATCCGTGTAAAAAAGCACTGCCACCTCCTGCTCTTGGTGTCAGTAAAAATGACGTTCACATGGACAAACCACTTTTTTCTGCGAGTTACCTTGTAGGCGTTTTGTCAGACTTTATTTTATTGAGTGAAGTAAATGCAATGTTGGATTCTCAAACCCAATATTTTGAAATTATTCCGAGTGAATTTGAGGATATTCCTGCGACCGCATCGGCACAAATGCTTACGGCAAATGCGAATGCAGTTAGTGCCAATCATTGTCAAGAAGGTAAGGCTGCGAAAATACTCAAGCTAAAAATGATAAATATTGTAGAAGATGCCGAGGAAGCAGCCGTTGTAAAATCATTATCAAAATCATTATCAAAAGAAGGAACAAAAGAAGGAACAAAAGAAGCAAGTTCAAAGAAAAAAGTATCATCAGAAGAAATAAAAGAAGCAGAAGCAGAAGGTAAAAAATGGTTCAAAAGACGCAATACAAGACGCAATACAAGACGCAATACAAGACGTAATAAAAAGGTGAATAAAAGACATACTATTAACAAACGTAAAAGTAGAAGACATGTAAAATCTAAGAAAACTAAACGTAATAGACATTAGATTATTTTGTACTCAGAATAAACGTGAAGCAGCAGCACGACAATTGGCAGCCATTATAGAAATATTTTTTGATATATTCATTTGTCGCGCAGCAATTCTTGGCGGCGAAAGTTGACGCGATTTAGAAATCAAATAAGACCAGGAAACATAAATAAAATTGAATTAATATTTTATAAAAGTATTTTATTTATAAAACATTAAATTTTTCATAACCCCTTTTTACTAACTACAAATCTTTACTAAGATGCCCTGCTTTACATGCCAGTCAATGATCAAAAATACGTGCGACAACGTGAGTTACAGTTGCCGACATCGATTCCATACGGCATGTATACTTACAAATAAATTGGCAATATTTAAGCCATATTGCCCTTCTTGTGAGAAAGGTAAACTCATTTATATCAAATGTCAGAAGCAAGATGAGGCGGCCCTCGCCAATAAAAAAGAGTTGGAATTGGAACAATCGCGAAATAACATGATACTGAACATAGTATTATTAATTACTCTATTAATAGGTTACTTTATTTTGAAGTTAAGACAATAGTAAAGCAACAGCAGTTCAGTTGGCAGCCATTATAGAAGCAATTAGAGCAATATTCCTTGATATATTCATTTGTCGCGCAGCAATTTTTAAGTTTTAGTTCTATACAGTCGCTACATAGGTTACAACACGCATGTTTGTTCGGTTTATTGAGTAGTTCTTCTTCAATAATACTTTCTTTTGGGACTTGGAATGAACTGTGGAAGAACCACCATTTAAAACATTCATCGGAACAACAAGGGTCATATGAATCGTCTTCTTTTTCTTCTTTTCCCTTTTCTGTTTTGTTTTCTTTTTTATTTATTTGCGTAGTTGATTTAGCTTTTGCTTCTTCCTCTTCCTCTTTATAACCAATAAATGTCTCCCTTATAATCGCGGCGTTTATTAAATCCAAACTGTCTCTAGATGGCGTATGTTCATTGATCATTTTTAAATATATTAAGTTTATTATTATTATTTTGTAAATAAAAATAATACTTATTTATTGTTCAATTTTTTCCTTGATTAATGCCACTTACACATTGTCAGGGTGGCGCAGAAACTTGACAATGCGTCCCATGAAGGCTGTGTAAATCTATTTACCTTTTGGATAAAATGCTGCTCATAATACGTCTTGAAACAAATGTCCTCATACTTTTCAAACATTTGCGCTAGTGCTTCTTTATTTTGGATTATTTTGCCAACCACGTCTACCAAGACTTGCCATTTTAAACCTTGGCATTCTTCCGAATTAAGCTGCTTGTCAAATTCTCTTACTAAATCGTCGCCTCTTAGTTGCGGCTTGATATATTCTTCTATTAGGTGTAATTGAATATCCTCATGTAGCCTTCCAAAAATTTGAGAGGCTTCTTGTAATTCGGGGTCTAATGCTACTGACGTTACTGATGACGCTTTTATTTGTTCTTGTGACATTTTCTATACTATCTTATAACTAAATATAACATAGTATTTTAAGTTCAATTCTTTTCCACTTTTGAAAAAGTGGAGCAAAACTTCTTATTTTCTCTGCCTTTGGCTCTTAGCTGCGCTGAACGCTTTCTCAAAGGTGGAAGGTTTGGCTCTACCTTTTCAAAGGTAGAGAAGGTATAACTGACATCAGGTGTAGTCCGCACCGCTTAAAAAACTTATCCAATTCCACCGGATCTGAACCTGTTATCGAATCGTCCGGAATGAAGCTAGCATTGCCCTTCTTGTAGCACAATAACACCGGCACTCCATTGACCATCTTCTTGCTTTTTAAATAAGCATACAAATCAAACGATTCATCCACATCAACGTCGCAGCATATTACGGTGTCAGGGCTAGATGCGTAAAATGCGTCTACAACAGGCTTAATCTTCTTACAAGGCCCGCACCAAGTCGCTCCCAACTTGAGAATGACTAGCCCCGGATTTTTCTCTAATAGACTTATGAAGTCTTGTCTTGATCTGAATGATGATACGATTATCTTTTCTTGGTTCATTGTTAGTATATTATAAATAAAAGAGTATTATTTTTTATTTATAACGTAATTGTTACTATTATATTGGTTATTATGGTTGTTATGGTTATTTTGGTTAATAAAATCCCCTTGTACTTATTAGTTGTGATCGCTGTTTTTGAGCAAATTCCTGCCTTTGGGTTTGTTGTTGCGCTATATTTTGCTGCATTTGGATCTGTTGTTGCTTTGTCATTTTTCTAATATTGATTGGGGTTCTCCTTATTACGACCTTTCTTGTTTGTCGTCGTTTTACGACCTTCTTTGTTCTTCTTCTCATCATTCTGGATCTTAAATGTCTTCTTACTTTTGTTTTGCGTTGCTTTGTTTTGTGTTGCTTGGTTTTTCTTTGCTTTGTTTTACGGCGACCACCACCTTCATCAATGTTATTCATGTCTGAATTTACTTCACTTTTTATTTCTTCGGTTTCACCATTTAGAGTAGAGACTGTAATGACAGTTTCTGTTTGTTGAGGATTTTCACGAACTGTCAATCTAACAACAGGTGCCGCTAAAAGTGCCATTGAAAGTGCCGGCATTGAAACTCCTGACCTTGGAGGTGATGATTCACCAACATTTTGTGAACTAGCAGCTGAACTCTGACGTGAACTAGCAGCTGAACTATCACGTGAACTAGCAGCTGAAGTTATTGTGGAACGGATTGCTTCAGTAATCTCATCATGATTATTACTGTTAGAAGCAGCAGCAGCTAACGCTCCGTCAAATAATGTATTACCGTCATCAATTTCGCCTTGAATTCCGTCCGCCTCATCTAAAAATTGTTCATTAATGTCTTCTATAGTTAAGTTCTCGATTCGTCCGGTTAATTGTGTAACATCAGTTATACCCGCGTTTGTCATTATACCACTGCTTAAAACATCATTTAATTGATACGCCCCATTGACCTCAGTGACAACTAAACTGGTAAGATAAGCAAACATATCAATACCACTTGTTCTAAGTGCCATAAATTGGCCTGTCATCCACGCTGAAGTTATAGATATTAATTCAGAGAGATTTATACATCTAGCGGCTCTGCCTAAAGCACTAGCACTACTTGCTACAACACTTAACACATTTCTAGCACCACTTGCTACACCTCTTCCAAAACCTATAGCACCTCTACACAATGAGAGAAATCCAATTGAACTAGCTTGATATAATTTATCTATTGCGTAAAGCAATAGACTCATTGTAGCATTAATAGCTTCAATAGAACCACTTCTTACTGCTATTAAAAAGTTTCTGGTATAACGATTTAATCTTTGTTGGTACCTAACTGGTAATGAGTAAATTAAAGCTAATGTAAATCCTACCATCAAACCTGGAGCTAATAGTGGATTTCCAGTCATTGTGCTTCCTAAACGTTGCGCAGTTCCTGCGGTAGCATTGAATATTCTCTGAGTGAAACCCATATTTGCTGGAACAAGAGAAGTTCCTAGTGGCGCATTTATCCAACTTGCCGCGCGGAACGTTAATCCCATTCCTGCTGCTGCTGCTGCTGTCGGTATAAGTTCTACAGTAATGCCTAATACCGTCATAAGAGCTGACACAAGGTTACGACCAGCTTCTCCTCCTCTGGTTTGTATATATCCAAGCAAATTATTAAATCTATCTCTAGATTTTTGGGTTGCTAACGCATTTGGTAACATGCCTTGTCCTTGTCTGATGACCGCTTCAATAGTTTTTGGACGATATTGTTCTAATAGTCGCGGGTTGTTTGCTAAAAACAGTATTTCGTTAGCCCAATCTCGCAAAGGACCACTCAAACTGGCTAGTTCGGCTTGCCTATCCATTCGAGCACGAGACTGTAACAACTCTAGGTCTATAGTATTATTATTGGCAATTTCAACAGTTTGTCTTGCGATTTCAGCAAATCTTTGACTTTCAGCTTGAGCCATATTTGCGGCTGCTTGAACATCTCTTAAACCAGTTTGTTGGGGAAAGCTTCCAGATGATGTAGAATGACTTTGTGGTTGTGCAATAGTTACTTGGCTTGCTAATCGGCTTGCTGCTCGAGCATCGCGTTCTTGTTCTAGTTGTTGTTCCATTAATTGTCTTAATGCTTGTTGATTGTCTACTCGGTCTTGTTCTGGGGTTATTAATTTTTGTCTTTTTTTGTCACCATTGTCACCCATATTTATATATATACTATTTCTAGATAATAAATTATATATATATAAAAACATATAACCTAAATAAGATAATAAATGTACAATACATTTTTTTATATATTATCCTTTTTGCCATTGTTAATGACAATAACTAGTTTAAATTCTGTTACAATACAGGACAAAAATAGTCTAAATATTGCCAAAATGGTCAATGACTATACTCTGGTTAATAAGGTTTCTGAATATTTATTAAATGTCAATACAGGAGATACTACATTTAGTTTGAAAGAGTTCAAAGAAAGAGAAATACGAGAAATCAAAGACAATGAAATAAAAAACAGAGAAAAAGAACAAAAGGAAAAAAGAAAACATGTGCTAAATATTGTCAATGATTGGGTTTCATATTTTGGCGCTGAATTTGAAAATAATAACAATCTATTAGATCCATTTGAATCCCACGTCCAAACCAACTTGGACTCATTAAATCGCGTCATTATCAACGCCACCGATGGTCTTCTAAACATGTGTGACAGAATGATCGAAAAGACAACAAGTGTGCTGCCACTATCGTACTCTTCTTACACACAATTTGAAACCGATATGTTGCTAAAAGAGCTAGAGGTTGGCAAGAATTTGGAGACAGAAGAAAGTGGTGGGTTATTCAATTTATTTGCTAAAAGTAAAGATAAAAGTAAAGATGAAGATAAAAGTAAAAGTATAATAGTCTCTTCCAAAGAAAAAGAAAAAGATAAAGAGAAGGAGAAGGAGAAGGAATTTATCGAAGACCAAGTGTTCCAACAAATGTACGACTACCAGCTCTATCGGCTCTCTATCGGCAACCGCGACGCATTCCTAAATAGTCTGTGTTCGAATACGTTCGAGATCCCCTATATACTATATTATAATTCCGATATTAATACGCTTGCTTTCGAATTCGACCCCATCAACATCAACTATTATACCGCGATAGTACAAAATGTCATCGATAACAGTCTGATTCGCGGCCTGAATCGCGGCTTCAAAGATCAAGAGGATACCCGGAATAATAAGAGAGGGGGCAGAACGCGGAGCTTAGAGAAAGACACCAATGATAAAGGCGGATTAAAATACGACACTGAACTGGACATCGACAAGGGAAAAACAGCGAGCCTTAAAGAAAAGTCGAAGTTTATCTTACCAATTCTTCAAAAGTTAAGTTGGAAATTACCGACCTATTTATCCGATACTGCTAAAAGATCCCTAACGATTGATGATTATTTCCACAATTTGAAACAGTTTTGGATCACTATTTTAGACCAGGCGAACATTGCGTCTCATGATTCGCCCATTACATTTAAATTGGAACGCGAGTCACTTAGGCGACTCGCTGAAGACAAAATTAGAGCGCAATTAAGGGCCGATCAAGCCGCCGCTGAGAAGCTGATCGCATCTGAAAAAGAAGCACAACAGATCCTCGATGACTACAAGAAGAAGTCGCTCATTGATGATGCGCGTGATTTTGTGCGACAAAGTGATATCTTATCGAAGGAGAGAAAACAGAATTTTAGCGATAAGGAATGGGTACAATTTAACCAGAAGTTTTCACATGACATATCGGGGGCCATAGGCATTTATGATTCAATAATTGGCGGCCTGGGGCAACTAATTGACTCTACTTTAAGTGTACCGGCGAATGTAATTGTTAATTTCGCGTCGACACAGGCGTCGCAAATCGGCAAATTGTTCATTTTGGTGGCAGGTGTCGTAATTATTGGGTTGATGACCTTGTTTTTTATTAAATTGTTTATTCGCAAAGTTGTAAAGTTGTTTTGGAATAGTGACAAAGGAGATAAAGATGTATAAGTTACAAAACAAATATACAAAATAAACATAATAAAAAATAATTATTATATTTATTTAGAACTAATGACATATACAGAAACCAATATCGATACAAATACAAATACAAATACAAATACAAATACAAATACAAATACAAATACAAATACAAATACAAATACAAATACAAATACAGATACAGAACCATGTGTATATAATCCTGATCAGTGTAAAATTCTGTTAGCATCATCATCTATATTTTTAGGTACAACTGTATACACTATTTTCCAAAAAAAATATAGTTTATTAGCAGTGCCATTTGGCACATTTCTGACCTCAATCAATTACTGGAAGAAACCTAAAATGAAATCATGGCAGCGCACATTAGATGTATTCTATATTTATACATCATTTGGTTATCAAGCAATTCGAAGTTATGGAGCACAACGTGGCATGTATTTTTATTCTGGTCTTTGTGCTTGTTTTTTATTTTACAAACTCAGTGATTATATGTATGGAAAAAAACGAACCTTGTATTCAGCGTTGTTACATAGCGGCATTCATATAACTGCGAATTTTGCTATATTAGGTGTAAATTCAGCGCACATTGACTCAATTGCCGACAACAAACTGATACGGATGGTTGCTGATATTGTTAATTTTCAACTTAACAAATTAATCACTTAACTATCAATCGATTTCTCAATTACGACTGCTTTTGAGATATTCTTCACTATTTGTGAAATATTGTGTTGCTGTTCTTCATTGGTCCCTCCTGACATGGAGTTCATCACAATATTGATGTACTGGTCATTCTTTCTTGAATCAGAATTCGTACATCCTGGATTCTCATTCTTCCAATTTTGGATCTGTTTTATATTCTTATTTGCGACTTGTTTTATGGCATTTTTAAGCACTGGTTTATCATCTGTCTCTTTTGTCCATGTATCATTATTCTTAATGTATATAACTTCTCGTTTCAAATCGCTACAATGGATCGGTCTTGAATATGTATCTAGATCATTCAGGTTCTTTAATAGGATTCTGGAAACACCCTCTACATAACCTAATTGACCAAAATTCTCCAAATCAGTTAATTGCATCTTAACGTTGTCAACAAAGTCATTAATATTGATCGCATCTTTACACTTCTCATTCAAAAATAGATTTAAGTTGAATGAATTATTTATATTGTTACAATTTGTATTATTGATAGTTTTACCAGTGTCTAATGATTTTTCACAGATATTCATAACCATTTTATTCTGTTCAATTAACATCTCCTTAAATTCACTATTTTCCTTCATTAAATATTTAATTAATTCATCTTTATCAATATTATTTGGATCAAATGATGATGAATTGTTTGTATATATGTCATCATTATCATTAATATCTTCATCTAATTGACAATCAATATAGTTACATTTTTTTTTATGTTTACATAATGATGCCATATGAAGATATTGTTTATTACATATACAACTAAATATTTGTGTTTTGAGGATTTTTGAGGATTTTTGAGGATTTTCATTAGTCTCCATTAGCCGTTTGTGTTTCTGGGTTAACAAATGTTTGTTGAAATCTTTATGGCTACTCGTATCATAGTCACAAATATCACAAATATATTTTTGGGGATTTTTTGAGGATTGTTCATTAGCCATTCTCTATATATTAGACTAATATAAAAATCCCTAAATGTTTCGGAAATATATTTGTAAAAAAATTAGCATCACAACAAAAATGCTCCTAAAAAATAAATTTAGAGCATTATGCTCAGAAACCTCCAAAAAAGACCCCTTTTTCAAAACTTATTTTGGGTTTGCGTTTTTGGACATTTATCTGGACATTTATAAATGTCCAAAATCCATTTCCCTTTTTACTTTTGGCTTTTTTTTTGTGACTGAGAGTTAGAGAGAATATATATACCATATTTTTGTTACCTTTATGGTAAGGAAAAATGAAAGAGTAAAAATATCGATTATTTTTCATTACTTTTATCAATAACAACCGCTTTTGAGATATTCTTCACTATTTGTGAAATGTTGTGCTGCTGTTCTTCACTGGTCCCTCCTGACATGGAGTTCATTACAATATTGATATATTGATCATTCTTTCTTGAATCGGAATTAGTACATCCTGGATTCTCATTCTTCCAAGTTTGGATCTGTTTTATATTCTTATTTGCGACCTGTTTGATGGCATTTTTAAACACTGGCTTATCATCGGCTTCCTTTGTCCACTGATCATTGTTCTTAATATACAGCACTTCTCTTTTTAAATCGCTACAATGTATGGGTCTTGAATATATATCCAAATCCTTGAGATTTTTTAACAAAATTCTTGAAACACCTTCAGTATATCCTAATTGACCAAAATTCTCCAAATCTGACAACTGCATTTTAATATTATCGACAAAGTCATTAATATTAATAGCATCTTTACACTTCTCATTCAGAAACAAATTTAGATTAAATGCGTTGTTTACATTGTTACAATTGGTATTCGTATTAGTATTGTTATTGTTAATAACATTATTATCCTTTTTAATCAACTCCAAAATTAAGTTTTTAAATTCTTGATTCTCTTTAATGAGATAATCTATTAAATCATCTTTTTTGGAAGGATCATTATTTGTATTTGTATGGTTATTACATGTTTGTTTATGTCTCCAAAATGTGGTCTTACTATTCATTTGTATATTACAAATCGTACAATAATATTTATTGCTTAATATATCGACGATGGGATTATTTGGGACATTTGGGATATTTTGTTCCATTTTGGTTTCATTTTGGTGCTTTAGTGTCATCCCGTGTTTAGTAAAATCCTTTTTGTTATTGGTTTTGTATTGGCATTTTTCACAGAAATATAGGGGATTTTTTGGGATTTTTAATGGTTCCATTTGTTCCATATAATAAGAAAATAATAAAAATAAAATAAATATCTGTAATTATTTTAAAATTTATCATCACGATTTTTTACCCATGTAAAATAATTTTTAGAGCATTATGCTCAGAACCTCCAAAAAACACCTCTTTTTCAAGACTTTTTTTGGGTTTCCGTTTTTGGACATTTATAAATGTCCAAGAAATGTCCAAAATCCATTTCCCTTTTTACTTTTGGGAAAATATTTGTGACTGAGACTTAGAGAGAATATATACACTATATTTTTGTTACCATTATGGTAAGGAAAAATGAAAGAGTAAAAATATCGATTATTTCTCTAGCAAAAGATGCTTATTTTCAGAAACAAATTGTTCCAATTCAGTAATATCAATTTCATTCATTTCCACATGGGATTCCCAAAAGTACCGACAATAGGACCAAGAAAAGTCACAATTTCCCTTATACCAGCGATCCTTTGCGCGCAATAATTCACTAACGAGTTTGTTTGGCAGCAAATTTAGCGCTGATCGCGGCAAAACGTAGCATAATTGTACGATTTCAGTGACTGGATCAGCCGGCTTGTCTTTGACAAACTCGCAATTGAATACAGGCACATATTTGATTAAATCTGACATTAAAGGTGGATAATTATATTTATATCTCCAGCGCCAATCTGCGCACCCAGTCGTATAATATTTCATAGTCCATTCAAGCCCTTGTAGGTAATTGATCGCAATATCCTTCTTTTGATCACCATTCGTGTCCGATTTGATGTTAAATAGGCCGCGATAGTAGCGCGATTGCCAAAATGGTTTTACTGGATTAATGTACTTCTCCATGTCCCTTTCAAACACAGGAGTCGACTCGAATTTCTTGAATTTCTCCTCTGGCGTCGTCTCTGGCATCAAATGCCGCTCCTTAGAATTCCGCGATCGATGCTCGGTAATAAAATATTCCTCTTCTAGATTTGCTAGAAATTGTATAATTTTTCGCACATTATTCCAGTGAATAATCTTGCCATCAGTAAGGTTCTCATCTGGCTTAATCGTTGCGCGATATGCGTTCATCATCTTATCAACGCCCCCAGTACGAATATTTACAGACGGAAAGTGCGGCATAAAATCGTTGCCAAGAAAGAACCCCAAGAAGATGTAATCATAGACCTTGTTTCTCTGACTGGCGCTAAGCTTCTGTTCTACAGTCAATTCCTTATCATTATTCATAAATTTAACAATGGCTTCAGTTAGCTGCGGTATATCCAGAAAATAATCAGCGTCTGGCTCCAACTCGCTGGAAATGGAACTGATGAAATGGGGTGTCTCTCTAAACAAATATGTATTCGGACTTACAGGCAGGTGATTAATTGAGAGCATAATCAGATCCGCGTCGAGCCCATATATGACAGACACCTCATCCTTGTGTTTCTCCGGATTTTTTCGGATATAATCGAACAATTTGTGCTCGCCTTCACCGACGCGATTGCTGCCCGAAACGATGATATTCACGCCCTTCATGGATGAAGGACCGGTATTCGACGCAAAATGCGCCGACACACTCGCGTTCAATTCAGCCATGAATTTGGTGCCGGGTGTGATGGCCGTAGTGTTCCATGGGTCGGGCTTATCGTTCTTAAATAGGTCCTTAGTAAATACATTTTGATACCACGACTTGTAACGCCTGGAGCGCTGTTGTTCCAATTTGGCGACAGGTGCGACGCCGTCAAACGCAATAATGACCTGCTTCTTGGGCTCAATGATTTGGATATAATATTCGATTTTTAAAATGACGGCCTTTATGATGCTTGATACAATGGATTCTGTCAGCTCATCAATCTTCATCTTAGCATACGCATCGTATATGATCGAGTTACAATCCAAGTACAAGTTGTCTACATTTAGAGACGATTTGTGGTAACGTTTGATAATAGTAGGATGATTTTTGACAATGTAGCTGAAGTACGATGGAATACCCATGTTTATTATTCTATATTAATATCATAATTTGTGTCTAATATGATTACCAATATATTATAACTAGTAATATAATTGAGACGACTCATTTGAAAAATATATGTATACCGTGTATCTTTAGTGAAAAATGGCTAATTTATATATTCAATAAATATATAATTCAACATGACAGATAAACAATCAATACCAAAAAAAGATATTAAAAAACCAAATCAGGATATTGTAGTGCTTATTGAACGCAAAATGGCATTTTTCCAAGACACAATTCAGCGAACAATATTACATGTTCAAAACAATAAGATGCTGGAGATTATAAGTGTGAGTGATTTGAATAATTGTATAAATACATTGTTTGAGCTAAGTAAATCCATAAAGGACATTACTGAACATACTATAAACTCAAATACGGACAATGTTATCAATACTCTACAATACATAAACAATGAGTTGTCCTTATTATTTAAGATCTTTGGAACAGAGTCATTTGAAGATTTCTTATGGGTTTGCTTTGGTAATAATTCAGTAAATACGTATGCGATTTCTGACATGGATAAACACAAATTTGAACTCTTGAAGAAATACTTCCATCCAACAAGCTATCGTATATTAGGCGCCAAAATACTATCTAATAAGCCGGAACAAACTAACAAATCCGACGACAATTTGCTCACAGAGAAGTCGAAGAATCTGGATTGTGTTGAAATGAGTATTAAGACCAAATCGTTTTTTTTGAAGGTCTATGGCATACAAATCATTGTTCATAATCCACAGCATAAGAAGAGCCTAATTATTTCGGGAATAATCGACGATATTATGATCGAATTTCTGAATAATAAGTTTGTTAACTTAAAAATGAGCGCAGTTAAGAGTAATGCGCCGAATTCACCCGAGTTCAAAGGGGAGACATTTGGTCGCTTTATAAACTCCCTTGGACTGAAAGATTATTTAATTTATGAGCCGCATGAGATATATTCGAAATATGCGGGATGTCTAAGCAATCTAGGCTCGATAAAACAGAAGACAATTGCTCAGACAGTAAAGGATTTTATTTCGAGCGACTTGTTTTTAAAGCGAATGACTCTGATCCAGTTACTAATCAAATCGGACAAGTACGATAATCAGTATTTGGCCTATTTATTATATGATTTAATGTCGAATGATACAAATGGTACGGTTGATAGCCAGGAGCAAATTCGAATCTTTGACAGCTTACCATGGTCAATTAAACAGTATTTCAAGGATGCCATGAAAAAGACAATCCAATACACAAATGATTTGGCGAATTTCGACATACAGAAGATTCCTTTGGAGCAGCAAATATGCCTTTTAAAGGCGCCCGATTTGGTGAAGGAAAAGGCAATGCAGAAGTTGAAGGAAGTCAAGGCAAAATCAGAGGACTCCGGATCGAAGGCGCGTCAGTTCTTAGACGGATTATTGAAGATACCATTTAACATCTACAAAAAGGAGCCGATAATGAATGTAATGGACGAAATTAGGGCGCAATTTACCGAAATAATACAGATGTCGAATAATATATATAATTTTGAACTTAAAGAGAAATATACCAGCCTCGAAATACTGAAGAACCTTAAACAAATCAAGGCGCATCATGCCGGCCCCTCTGAAGTCGATATAATTAAAGTAGGATTAAATGATTGTGATAAGAGTACACTTATTATATATACTTTAAAGATCAATGAGTTAATTGTAAAGCACAAAATACCCATCTTAAAAATAAAACAATCTAACAAGAAGAAACAGGATCTGATTGATTCTATTATTGTTGCTATAGATGATTTAAAAGAGATCCATATACTGGGTGAATTATTTGTTAGTATGAAGATTGAAAAAACACAAAATAATACCAAACTAGTGGATCCAATTAAAAAAATAGAGAATAAGTACAATGAAATCAATACTTATATGTCTGGCGTAAAGACAACCTTAGATAGCGCGGTTCACGGACATGACAAGGCTAAGAAGCAAATCGAGCGCATTATTGGCCAGTGGATCAATGGGCAACAAGACGGCTACTGTTTCGGATTCGAAGGGCCGCCAGGCTTGGGAAAGACTAGTCTGGCCAAAAAAGGCCTATCCGATTGCTTAAAAGACGAACATGGACAATCCAGACCCTTTGCTATGATACAAATGGGCGGCGATGCGAATGGGTCTAGTCTACACGGACACAACTACACGTATGTAGGGTCGACTTGGGGGCAAATTGTACAAATTCTAATGGACAAGAAGTGTATGAATCCAATAATTTTTATTGACGAGATTGATAAAATTTCCAAGACGGAACATGGTAAGGAGATTATTGGCATTTTGACACATTTGTTAGATCCGGCTCAGAATGATGTGTTTCAAGACAAGTATTTCTCTGGGATTGATTTGGATCTATCGAAGGCATTGTTTATTCTGTCTTATAATGATGTGGATATGATTGATAAAATTTTATTAGATCGCATTCATCGGATTAAGTTTAAAAATTTGACATTGGAAGAGAAGCTAGTAATAAGTAATATTCATATTTTACCAGAGGTATATAAGAAGATGGGGTTAACTGACATGATACAAATAGATGACGTCACATTGAAATATATAATAGAAAATTACACACAAGAGTCAGGTGTTCGCAAATTGAAGGAGATATTGTTTGAAATTATCAGCGAATTGAATCTGGAAATTCTTAAAAAATTTGATACGCCGTATGAAATACCAATCAAAATAACAATTGATGATGTTAGAACAAAGTTTTTCAAGGATAAACAAGAGATGAAAATACAGAAAATCCATATTGAGAGCAAGGTGGGCATAATTAATGGACTTTGGGCGAATTCACTTGGAATGGGGGGAATAATACCGATTCAAGCAAAGTGGCGACCTAGTGACAAGGCGCTGTCATTACATCTAACAGGAACGCAAGGCGATGTTATGAAGGAGTCGATGAATGTGGCGCTAACATTGGCGTGGAATTTGACGCCATTAGAGACTAAAAATAGAATAAATGAAGAATATTTGGCGACACCTAATGGAATTCATATACATTGCCCAGATGGTAGTACTCCAAAAGATGGACCAAGCGCAGGCGCTGCGATTACAACAACCATATATAGTTTGTTAAATAACAAAAAAATAAAGAATACAATTGCGATTACAGGTGAAATCACATTGGATGGCAATATAACGGCAATCGGTGGACTGGATTTAAAGATCTTGGGTGGCATTAAAGCTGGAGTCAAGAAATTCATATTTCCTAAGGAGAATGAGAAGGATTTTGATAGTTTTATGGAGAAGTATACATATGATGAACTAACAAAAGGAATTAAGTTTCATAGTGTAGAACATATTGAAGATGTGTTAGATATGGTTTTTGAATAATAAGAAAATAACAAAAATAACAAAAATAATAACAATTAAAAAAGATTGTTATTATTAACTACTTAACCTCTATTATCGAGGAGCTTTTAAATATACAATAAATATACAATAAATATACAATAAATATACAATAAATATACAATAAATATACAATAAATATACAATAAATATAATTACATACATACAATAACCTTGCCAATTATTTGCGCATGTATATTAAGTACCTCTGCCGAGC
>Ga0214919_10002846_pt1 | contig 26756 bp, 24 predicted proteins | sample LL1503_MetaG_FD_177994 | JGI IMG/M metagenome (GOLD analysis project Ga0214919, IMG submission 177994) | Freshwater microbial communities from Lake Lanier, Atlanta, Georgia, United States - LL-1503 | ecosystem: Environmental > Aquatic > Freshwater > Lake | place: USA: Georgia | collected...
TGAAAGTTGTCCATACCATGCGCCCCAAACTACGAACTGCAGGAACATCATTATTGAAAGCTGAATTTTGGTAGATGATTTCATTGTTTGTTTAGGTTGATGGGTGAATGGCAAAGGCCAATTAATTAATGAAAAATAATTTAATTTTCAACACCTGCACTACTTCCACCAAATCAATGCCGACCAAAATTGAAGGCAAGCATTTTTAAAGCAGAAGAGTCGATCAAGTTTGTTTTCCGAAGATATATTTTTGATTTAACTCATCCTAAAAAAAATTCTATGAATTAGAACACTCCCTAAACCCCTAAACTTCTAAACCCGAGTTAAAAAGCACACTCAATCCGAACGCCCCTCTAAACCCGAAATAAAAAGCACCCTCAATCCGAACGCTCCCCTAAACTCCTAAACCCGCATTTAAAAACACCAACAATAATAACGCTCTTCTAAACCCGAATTTAAAAAAACCCTCAATCCGAACGCTCTTCTAAACCCGCATTTAAAAACACCCTCAATCCGAACGCTCCTCTAAACCCGCATTTAAAAACACCCTCAATCCGAAAGCTCCTCTAAACCCGAATTTAAAAACTCAAATAATAATTATACTCGCCTAAACCCGAATTTAAAAGCACCCTCAATCCGAACGCTCTTCTAAACCCGCATTTAAAAGCCCCAACAGTTATAAAGCCGCCCTAAACCATTTATCTTTGAATAATAAACCTCGAAAAATGACTCCAGAATCGATTTCAGATATTCGCAAGGATTACACTTTACATTCGCTTAACGAAGAAGACGTAACTGCGTCGCCCATAGATCAGTTTGCAAAATGGTGGGAAGATGCCGCTTCTTCTCAGATTCTTGAAATGAATGCGATGACAGTGGCTACCGCTGATAGCAAAGGAATACCGGATGCTAGAATTGTATTACTGAAAGCTTTTGATGAAAAGGGCTTTGTTTTTTTTACCAATTACAATAGTGCCAAAAGTAAGCAGCTAGAAGAAAATCCAAATTGTACTTTATTATTTTTCTGGAAAGAATTGGAGCGGCAGGTTAGAATTAGTGGAGTAGCAGAAAAAATTGCCCTCCAAGAAAGCATTGATTATTTTGACAGTCGCCCTGAAGGAAGTAAACTTGGCGCTTGGTCATCTCCTCAAAGTACCGTAGTTGCTGGCAAAGCCTTTCTGGAGGAAACATTTGAATATTATGCAGCGCGCTTTAAAGATGGAGAAATACCTAAGCCTCCACATTGGGGGGGGTACCGTATAAAGCCCACCAGTATTGAGTTTTGGCAGGGCAGGCCAAGTAGAATGCATGATAGGATATTGTATACTGAAACTACATCTGGGACTTGGAAGATTGAGAGATTGGCACCTTAATCAATTTTTTAAAATTGATTGAGCAAGATCACGGTAATCTCGAAACTTTGCTATTTCTCTACAACTCAAATTCCCAAACGGTTCTATAGCAACCTTTGTTTTCAATATAAGTTAAAAAGGAATGATAGAAAGCGTCTCCTCCAATGGTAGCACTATCACCTATTACAAAAAGTTGTTCCTTGGCTCGGGTAATGGCCACATTCATTCTTCTGTAATCTTTTAAGAAACCAATATCTCCCTCATCATTGCTACGCACTAGTGACAGTATAATGGTGTGTTGCTCTTGCCCTTGGAAACTATCGATGGTGCTGAGGCGCATTTCTTTGGGCAATAGTTCCTTTGCCGCCGCTACCTGTCCTGCGTAAGGAGAAATGAAAGCGGTTTTTAATGGATCTAAATTTTCGGTAGCAATTAATTTTAGCGCAATCGCTAACTCTCCTTCATTTTGCAAGCTCATTCCGTTGCTTCCACTAGCCTCGTTTAACCCCGACCCTGCAGTGTCTATGAAACTCAGGTGAACGCCAGTATCCATTAGGTGGCCGGCTGTTTGAAGAAGATTGTTATAAAAATAGTTGCTTGAAAATCCTGCAATCGTTGCGCGCATGCGGTATTGCGTATTCAATAAAAAAACAGCGCTCACCCTTTCAATGCAAACTTCTAGAATAGAATTTTGCAAGCCCATTCTTGCCGCTTCAAAGTTCAAAACGGTAGGGGGTAGTTGCAAATGATCTCCCGCCAAAACATATTTTTCAGCCAATGGAAAAATGCACCATGCCATCGGTTCTATACATTGTCCAGCTTCATCAATTACTAAGGTGTTGAAAGTAATGTGTTTTATTTTTGAATCGTACAATCCAATCGGAGTGCCAGCAATTACTTGTGCAGAAGCATAAAGTTTTTCTTCATTGTACGCCTGTAATTTTTTTATTTCTGTTCGAATACTTTTTACTTCTTTAAACAAAAGATTGCGTTGTTCTCTCTCAGCTTTTCCAAAACTTCTTTTATATTTCAGAGCCATCTTCCTAAACTCTTCCGCTCTAATTTTTAATTGCTTGATTTCTTTTTGCTGCTTGCTATTGGCGAGTTTTCCTTCGGGCGTATGTGCAAATAAAACCTCGTCCACCTTACTGGTATTTCCAACCCTTAGTACTTCAATGCCTTGTAATAGCAGGCCTTTGGCAATATTGTCTACGGCGGTATTACTTGGTGCTGATACCAATATTTTTTCTCCTGCATTGATTAATTGAAGGATCGCTTCAATTAAAGTGGTGGTTTTACCTGTACCCGGTGGACCATGAACAATGGTAATATTTTCATTTTGAGCAATTGCTTGAACCGCCTTCTGTTGACTTTCATTGAGTCGCTGATTTTTATAATTCAGCGAAAGCGTTTGCAGTGAAGTAGTGATTTTTTCTACCGGAGAGTCACTGTGAATTTTTTCAAAAAGTTTTTGGGAGAGTGGATTATTTTCTACCTCATGCAACGCTGATTTTAAAATCGTAGTGGTTCTTTGATCAGGTGCTAATTTTATTCCTACCCCATTGTCTTCTATCCAATCTGGAAAGTCAGGAGCATACAGTCTACACTCTCCTTGTTTACCATCTAAATTAATGAGTACACCTTTGATGGGTTCTTCTCCAGAAAAAAAACATTCAATTGCCGCACCTTCTTTGAATTGATTGGTCTCAGATGGAAAATTGATTCGAAAAGTTATTTCTGGATAGTCTGCATAACCGAAATTTTTTCTTGTAATAGTTATCGGGTGCAAAGCCAATCCCTCTGCCTTTAAAGATTTGAGAGTATGCTGTTGATCTAAACTATATTTTTTTATCTGCTCTTTTTCTTCTAACTCAATGCATTGCAGTAGTTTTTTTAGATATGGATGGGAAGAAGGCATGATGGTAAAATTACCACCGTTAAAGACAATAAAAAAATAATCGAATTTTGTTAGTGATATTGGTTAGGTAGTCAGCGTGGTCAATTCAAAATGAGATCGCCTGATGATGGGAGATAGCACTACATTTGCACCCCGACTATATTGTCAGTCGCATATATTTTATTACATGCCAAAACTTGCTACAGAGGGGAAGTTTTTTGATTTTTCTGATTACGGTAGACCAGTTGCCAAACTTTTTGCCAATCAATTAAAATTTACCCGGGTTACCCCCATTCATGTTACGCTGCTTTTTGGACTTTGTGGATTGATTGCCATTTATTGTATACTTAAAGGTTGGAATTTTTTTGCAGGTTTTTTCTTGGTGCTAAAGTCAATCATCGATGCAGCGGATGGTGAATTGGCAAGAGTGAAAAATACTCCCTCTTACTCAGGAAGATACTTGGATAGCATTTTTGATATCCTGCTAAATTTCCTTTTTTTAATGGCAATTTGCTATGTTTCAAAAACCACTCTTTTATTTACCGTATTGGCTTTTATTGGAATTCAATTACAGGGTACACTCTATAATTATTATTATGTGATTTTGCGAAATAAATCTGTCGGCGGGGATGCTACGAGTAAAATATTTGAGTACAAATCTCCTAAGGCATTTTCCGGGGAAAGTCAGCATTCGGTGGATATTTTGTTTGCCATCTATTCTTTTCTTTACGGGCGATTTGACAAAACCATTCATTTTTTAGACCAGGATGCCTACAAGGTTAAAACTTTTCCCAACTGGTTCATGACCTTAGTTTCATTTTATGGATTGGGCTTCCAGTTGTTGTCAATCGCCATCATGTTAGAGTTTGGTTGGATAGAATATATTGCTCCTTTTTTTATTTTTTTTACTTTATTTATATTTATTTTAATTGGCATAAGAAATTTTTTTCTATCGATCAACTAAAAAATTATAATTACCAATAAAAAAGCGAATAGCCGGCAAGGTTATTCGCTTTTTTATATGGGTATTTTTTGGAATACGGGTTTATTATTTCTCTCAGTCTGCTATTGCTTGATAAGTAAGATTTCTAAATTTCTCGACCACCTCACCATGCGTACTGTTTTGTAATTGTCGGAAAAAAAGCATTACTATTTTTTCTTTTGGATCTACCCAATAGAAAGTAGCAAACGCTCCGCTCCAACTGAAAGTACCTTCCCTCGCTGGAGTTTTTGCACTTCCATTTTCTGTTACTACTTGAAACCCAAGTCCAAATTTATTGACACCCATATTCAGATCACCCACTTGGTTCATCGTCATCATTCTTACACTATTCCTACTCAACAATTGCTTGCCATTGTATTTGCCATTGTTTAAGAGCATTTGAAGAAAAACAGCATAATCATAAATAGTAGAAGAGAGTCCGCCACCGCCAGAATAATAGCCAGTCTTGATGAGTGGATAGTTAAAAACCGTTGGGCCATTTAGAATAGTAGTAGTTGATTTTTGTAGATGTCCTTCAGTATCTTCTTTGTATAAATTTACCAATCGAGCCGCTTTATTTTCTGGTACATAAAAGTAGGTATCCTTCATTCCTAGCGGTTCAAAAATTCTTGTTCTAAAAAAATCATCAAGTGTGCTTCCTGAAATAATTTCTACTAAACATCCTAGTAAATCAGTATTTAATCCGTAGGTAAATTTTTCACCCGGTTGATGCATCAAGGGCATTTTACCCAAACGAGTCATTGCGTCCAATAGCTTACTATTGGTAACTCCTAAGCCACCCGTAATATTATTTTTTGCATAAATAGCATTGGCCTCCTGACTTCCAATTTGCGCATAGCCAAGTCCCGAAGTATGCGTAAGCAGTTCGCGAATGGTGATTTCTTTTTTGGCTGGAACAGTAGTGAAGGTTGTATCTGCCGCATTAAATTTATCTAGCACTACTGGCTTTTTAAAAGAGGAAATATATTTTGAAACAGGGTCATCTAAAAGTAATTTACCTTCTTCGATCAGCATCATAATGGCTACACTGGTAATCGCTTTGGTTTGTGATGCTATTCTAAAAATATCATCTTTTTTTAAAGGAGTTTTATTTTCAAGATCATTGTAACCAAAGGCTTTATGATACACTATTTTTCCATCATGTACAATCATCGCAGCACTACCATTCATCCATTCTTTTTGAACCCATTCGTTCATCGCATTGTCAAGGCGCTTAAGACGAGTAGATGAAAACCCGCCTGCTTCCGGATTGATGGCAGGTACAATTTTTTGTGCCAAAACAATATCTACTTGAAGTAGAATGAAGACAATAATAAAAAGTAGTTTTTTCATGTTTTTATTTTATATGAATTAGGGATATCTATTTTAAAATTTTATAGAGTATAAAAAATCAATTGTTGTTGTTTTTATTTTTTCTAATCAATTGTTCTTTTTTAAATTGGTAAGATGATTTGAGGATGTATTGGTAAAACTCCACGGTGGAAGCCCTTTGCGTAAATTCAAAGCTAGGCCGATACAGTGCCATAAAATTTTCTAGTTCTGCTCCTTCTAATCGTGTAATTCTTTTTACTGCCATTTTATTAAATCGATATTTGATGTAATTTTCTTGTTCTTCTTCCAATAAACGAACCTGCATCCTTTGTATTTGCTTATTACGCCTGAATCGAAAAATATTGATGAATTCATCTAAGTCTAATCCCACCGAACCACTGCCAGGATTGATGGAAGAGGAGATACCGGGCTTTTCAAAATTAAATTTTTTGCTATAAAAAAGTCGGTTTTCAATAGAGTCTTGCCGGTAATTTTGAGTATAAATTTTCACCTCTTTTAAAGTCTTAAATTTTTCAACTACGTGCACATGTAAAGAGATATCAAAACTGCCAATATTTTTTATTTGTTTTACAGCAAATTGCGCAGTAGGCTTGTTATTGTAAATGAAGGAGAGTGAATCTTTGTCGATAGTTACAATCTCATAATGGCCAGTAGAATCTGTGATTGCTTGGGTGCCACCGCTACTTTTCACTAATACATTGGGTACAGGAATCGTTCTGCTTGAATCAAATACATTACCGCTAATCGTTAGCTGCCCCATGGATGCACCTGATAATAAGAGCAGCAGCAATAGGCTATAGTATATTTTGACTAACTGGTTCAGATACAAATTTTTATAGGAAGCAATATTACGTTATCAAAACTTGACTTTAGTCCTGCAATTATCTTTTAACGGCTATTTCGCATTTGAAGTAAGTTCTCAATCACAGCTGGATAATGCTGATGTTCTAGCTGATGAATTTTTTGAGCAAGCGTTGCTGGAGTATCCTTTTGATCTACCATACACTTGGCCTGAAAAATTATTTTTCCATGATCATAGATTTCATCCACATAGTGAATGGTAATACCAGTTTCTTTTTCACCAGCAGCAATTACTGCCTGGTGTACTTTGTCGCCATACATTCCTTTACCACCATATTTTGGTAATAAGGCAGGATGAATATTGATGATTTTATTAGGGAAAGCCTTGATTAAGGTAACCGGTATTTTCCATAAAAAGCCAGCCAATACAATAAAATCAATTCCTCTTGAAGTCAATTCGGCCACATATCCATCTACGTTTAAAAACTGCTCCTTTTCTATCAATAAGGTATCAATCTGGTGGTTAGCAGCTATAGAGAGTACACCGGCTGTGGGTTTGTTACAAACAATTAGGTTGACTTTAAAACTTCCTTTGCCGGCTTTTTCAGCAATTTCCATTTGCTGAATTATTTTTTCCGCGTTACTGCCTGCTCCGCTGGCAAAAATGGCTACTGAGCACCGGGGTAGGTTTTGGCCACCCAAGCGGTTTTTAATTTTATTTATGTATCCTTTAAAAAAATTAAACTGACCAAAGGGAATACTTACTAGCAATACAGCAAAAGGCCAAAGAATAGTAACTGTCAACAAATAAATTAGTAACCAAACAAACCCTTTGTCAATATCGACTAGTAAAAGAAGTCTCCTTGCTGCATAGCCACAAAGACTACCTCCCAAAGCAAAAGTGATTAGAATTAACATCAAATTAAATCCATTAACCCCCCAATGCTTTTTTAATTTTTCGAACATATTGCAAAAATGGGTTAAAAATTTGTGATTCAATCGGCTACATCTAAAAAAGTATTGGAACGATTGTTTGTTACAAATTGATGGCAATGAATATATCTTTAAATTAATATTAGTCTGAAATCCAGTCCCGACAAGGAAAAATATTTTTTAAAATTGTTAGTAATATCTCACAATCCTGTCTTAAATTTGCGGAATTATTAGGATATTTTTTCCTCACCAGACACCCGTTTTCAACTGTATGAGTCCCAATAGAAGAATCTTTAACCAGCTCTTAGCCTTTTTTCTGTTTATTGCCTTGTTTTCCTTTGCAAATACAAGCTTTGCTGCCGACGGAGAGGCCTTATTTAAAGCGAACTGCGCCAACTGTCACAAACCTATGGAGGACTACATCGGTCCGATGCTTCAAGGGGCTCGAAAAAGAGAGCCAAATGCTCAGTGGGCGGTAAAATGGGTGAACAACGTGAACTCGATGTTAGAAACGGATGCTTATGCAAAAACATTGTTGGCTAAGTACAATGTTAGGATGACTCAGTTCAATTTAAAAGAAGACGAGATTACTGCAATTTTAGATTATGCAGATGCTTATAAAGCTCCCGTTCCTGTAGCTCCTGTTGGTGGTGCTGCAGCTCCTGCTGAAGACAACTCTCTGTTATTTGGAATATTAACACTTATCCTTGCTGTAATCGCTCTTATATTATTACAAGTAAATAGCAGTCTTCGCAAGTTGACAGACGAAAAAGACGGAATTCTCCGCTCTGAGCCGGTGCCTTTTTACCGCAATAAGAGCTATTTAATGTTGGGTATCTTGGTTTTATTCTGCTTTGGCGGTTATACCACAATTAATTCTGCAATGGGTTTAGGCCGGATGAAAGGATATCAACCAGAACAACCGATTTACTATTCTCATAAAGTTCATGCTGGAACCAATCAAATCAGTTGTCTTTACTGTCATGGTGGTGCGCAAGAAAGCAAACACTCGAATGTACCATCCGTTAATACCTGTATGAATTGTCACAAGGCAATCAAAGAATACAAAGGAGATCCAATTGTAAAAGAAGATGGATCAACAGTAAACGGTACAACTGAAATACAAAAACTTTATTCTTACGCAGGTTGGAACCCAGATAAAAAAGTGTACGACCAGCCGGGTAAGCCAATTGAATGGGTTAAAATCCACAATCTTCCTGATCACGTTTATTTCAACCACAGTCAGCACGTAAAGGTGGGTAAGCAAAATTGCCAAACCTGTCACGGCAATATTCAAGAAATGGGTGAAGTAGCTCAATATTCTGATTTAAGCATGGGATGGTGTATTAATTGTCACCGCGAGAGCAAGGTTGATTTTTATAACAAGGCTACTGGCGAAGGCAATAAGTACTACAGCATTTACGAGAAGTTTCACAATGATATCAAGGCAGGGAAAATGGATAGTGTAACGGTTGAAAAAATTGGTGGAACAGAATGTCAGAAATGTCATTATTAATTGCTTTCGGATAGCCGTAAACGATGAGGTTTTTTAATTAATTGGCGAATTATCATATTAGCACATTATCACATTTATGGAAAAAAAGTATTGGCAAAATTTTGGAGAATTAAATCAGTCGGAAGCATACCAGCAGACGGCAGAGAATGAATTTAAAGAAGACTTATTGCCGTTAGAAGATCTAGATGACAAAGGGCTTATGGATGCAAAATCTCCCCGCAGAGATTTTCTTAAATATTTAGGTTTTAGCACTGCTGCAGCTACTTTAGCGGCAAGTTGTGAAATGCCTGTTCGCAAGGTAGTTCCGTATTTACAAAGGCCGGATAATTTGATTCCTGGTATTCCTAATTATTATGCCAGTACTTGTATTAATGAAGGGGACGTTACTTCGGTAATAGTGAAACAAAGAGATGGCCGTCCGATTAAAATAGAAGGTAATGAAATGTCTTCTATTACAAAAGGCGGAACGAGTGCATTGGTACAAGCTTCTGTTTTGGATTTATATGATACCACTCGTTTGCGTTACCCAATGCAAAAAGCAGGTGCAGATTTTAAAGAAGTAACCACTTTTGAGGCGCTTGATAAAATGGTGTTGGAAGCAATGAAAGGACTAGGCGGTAAACCAGTCGTATTGCTCACTTCAACTATTAATTCCCCTTCTACCTTACAAATCATTTCTGAGTTTTTAGCAAAAAATGCTGGAAGTCGCCACGTGCAATACGATGCAGTTAGTTACAGCGGAATGATTTTAGCAAATGAAGCTTGTTACGGTAAAAAATATATTCCTTCTTATCATTTTGATAATGCAAAAGTAATTGTAAGTATCGGTGCTGATTTTTTAGGCACTTGGTTAAGTCCAGTTGAATTTGCTGGCCAATATGCACAAAACCGCAGGATTACTGGTGAAAAACCAACGATGAGCCAACACATTCATTTTGAAAGCTCATTGAGTCTTACCGGTAGCAATGCAGATGATCGTTTTGTACATAAGCCTTCTGAAAAAGGCGCCGTTGCATTGGCGTTGTTGGCTAAATTAGGTGGAACGGTTACAGCGCCTGCTATTAGCGATGCTGCTTTAAATAAAGGAATTGAATTGGCTGCCGCTGCGTTAAACGCTAACAAGGGTGCGGCTTTGGTGGTTTGCGGAAGCAATGATGTGAATCTACAGATTATAGTTAATGCTATCAATGAGGCAATTGGTGCCAATGGCAAAACGATCAACCATGCCATTAGTTCTAACTACCGCGCAGGTGTAGACGCAGACATGGTTAAATTGGTAGAAGATATGAATGCTGGCACAATAGGTGCTTTGTTGATTCATGCTACCAACCCAGCTTATACTTACTATGACAGCAAAAAATTTATCGACGGACTTTCAAAAGTGCCGGTAACAATATCTTTTAATGCGACCATGAATGAAACTACTGAACGTTGTAAATTCAGTATACCTTCTCATCATTGGCTAGAAAGTTGGGGTGATGCCCAACCAAAAACAGGCTATATTAGTTTGTTGCAACCTACCATCAATCCATTGTTTAAAACAAGGTCTTTTGAAACTTCTTTATTGAAACTTTCTGAAGATGCATTGGATTATCAAACTTTCTTTAAAACTTATTGGGTAGCTAAATTAGGTGGGGAAGATGCATTCAATACCGCCTTACAAAATGGGGTAGTAGAACCTGCCACTTTATTGGTGGGTGCAATTACATTCAATGCCGGTGGCTTAGCTGCCGCTGCTGAAAAAGTTGCTGCTGCAAAAGGTGCTGCCTACGAATTGGTTGTTTATCAAAAAGTTTCAATGGGTAATGGTAATCAGGCCAACAACCCTTGGTTACAAGAATTACCTGACCCTATCACCAAAGTTACTTGGGACAACTATGCATTGGTAAGCCCAGATTTAGCAAAAGCAATTTTAGGTATCGATGTAGTGGGCAACCAACGCCAAGGAGATGGTTACGAAGTGCATCCAGAAAAACCAACTATTTCTATTACGGTAGGTGGTAAGTCAGTTGAATTACCAGTTTTAATTATTCCAGGTATTCATCCCAATGTGGTGGCAATAGCAGTTGGGTATGGTAGACAAAGTGCGGACAAGGATAAAACAGCTCAGCATATTGGAAGATCAGCCAATGGTGCGGGTCAAAACGCTTATCCTTTAGTAAATTTTGATGGAACTGGCTTTAGGTATTCTTCAGCAGCAGATATCAAGAAAGCTGGAAATACTTATATGTTGGCACAAACTCAGGTGCATGGTTCATCAGAAAGTCGCCCTGTTATTTATGAAGGTTCATTAAAGAAATTTGTTGAAAATCCAGAACATATATTGGAGGAAGCTACCAAAGAACGTGAGCTATTGATAGCCGCTTCTAAGGGTAAAGACTTTGTAAAAGATGCCACTATTTATCCTGATTATGAAAAGCCGGGTATCAAGTGGGGAATGAGTATTGACTTAAATACCTGTACTGGCTGTAGCGCTTGCGTAGTAGCTTGTACAGCTGAAAATAATGTGAGTGTTGTTGGAAAAATTCAAGTATCCAAAGGACATGAAATGCATTGGTTGCGCATTGATCGTTATTTCACTGGCGATATGAAAAATCCAGATGTGGTATTTCAACCGATGATGTGTCAGCATTGTGACAATGCACCTTGCGAAAACGTTTGTCCTGTGGCTGCAACCAACCACAGTTCTGAAGGTTTAAACCAAATGACTTACAACCGTTGTATTGGCACAAGGTATTGCGCCAATAACTGTCCATTTAAAGTTCGCCGTTTTAACTGGCTAGATTATACTGGTGCTGATAGTTTTGATGACAACCAAAATCCAATGGTGGAGCAAGGTTATATGAATGAGTCGGTGATGCAAATGAATGACACATTGACTAGGATGGTATTGAATCCTGATGTAACGGTTCGTTCAAGAGGGGTAATCGAAAAATGTTCTTTCTGTGTACAGAGATTACAGGAAACAAAGTTGAACGCTAAAAAAGCGCAAGACCCTTCAATGGTTAGAAATGTAAAGACTGCTTGTATGCAGGCTTGTCCTACACATGCCATCAGTTTTGGTAATGTGAACGACAAAGAAAGTGATGTTTACAAAATCAGAAACGTAGAGCAAAAACACCGTAATTTTTATGTGTTGGAGCAATTACACATCCTACCCAATGTGAGTTATTTGGCGAAGGTTAAAAATTCTGACAGGAACGTTACCAATGAAAAAGAAGAGGTTTTAGAAGGGGCGCATTCGGAAGAAAAGAAACATGCTTAAAACCCACAGAGATCGGGTGGAACATAAAAAAATAAAGCTAACGCCAACAACTGAGTTTGGAGGCTACAAAAAAGCGAATATAATATGTCATTATTAAAGTACGAATCACAGATTAGGGAACCGTTGGTAAATGGTAACAAAGACTATCACCAAGTAACGGAAGATATTATACGTCCTATTGAAATGAAGCCCAGCCGTCTTTGGTATATTGGATTTTATATCAGTGTAGCCCTATTGCTATTTGGCGTATACAGCGTTTACAGAGAGGTTACTTACGGTATCGGCCAGTGGAATCTAAATAAAACCATTGGATGGGGTTGGGATATTACCAACTTCGTATGGTGGGTAGGTATTGGTCATGCGGGTACATTGATATCTGCGATTTTGTTACTTTTTCGTCAGGGTTGGAGAACAGGTGTAAACCGTGCTGCAGAAGCGATGACTATTTTTGCTGTTATGTGCGCAGGTCAGTTTCCAATCTGGCATATGGGTAGAGTGTGGATGGCTTTCTTTGTATTGCCTTATCCAAATAGTCGCGGTCCATTGTGGGTGAATTTTAACTCGCCGCTATTGTGGGATGTATTTGCGATCTCTACTTATTTTACTGTTTCTTTGTTATTCTGGTATTCCGGTTTGTTACCCGATCTAGCAACTGTTAGAGATCGTGCTAAAACCAAATTACGTAAATTATTATATGGTGTAGCTTCTTTCGGTTGGTCTGGAAGTACCAAACATTGGCAACGTCATGAAAGCTTATCACTTGTATTAGCAGGTTTAAGTACCCCATTGGTATTGTCAGTGCATACGATTGTGTCTTTTGACTTCGCTACTTCAGTTGTTCCAGGTTGGCATACCACCATCTTCCCTCCCTACTTTGTGGCAGGTGCTATCTTTAGTGGATTTGCGATGGTGCAAACCCTCATGATTATTTTAAGAAAGGTTTTTGGATTACAGGATTATATTACCCTAGGTCATATTGAGGCAATGAATAAAGTAATTGTATTGACAGGATCTATTGTGGGTATTGCTTATATCACAGAATTGTTTATAGCTTGGTATGGTCAAAACCCATACGAGTGGTACGCATTCAAAGAAAACAGAGCCAACTTATTTAGTCCTTATGGATGGAGTTACTGGTTAATGATGTTTTGTAATGTGGTATCTCCTCAAATGTTCTGGTTCAAAAAATTAAGAAGGAATATCGCCTTTACTTTTTTCATGAGTATTATTGTTAACATCGGTATGTGGTACGAGCGTTTTGTAATTATCGTAACCTCTACTTATAGAGATTATTTACCATCGTCTTGGAGTACTTATTACAGTCCTTCTATTTGGGAGATTGGCTTTTATCTTGGAACTTTCGGTTTGTTCTTTACATGCTTCTTCTTGTTTTCTAAATACTTCCCTGTAATTGCAGTCGCTGAAATCAAAGCAGTATTAAAAACAAGTGGTGAAAATTACAAGCATAAAATGACAGACATTGAGAAAGCGGATGCTGAAAAGTTTTATATAGAAGAAGTAGAACATGCGCATTAAAAATGAATGCCACCTTTAAAGAAAGGTGGAAGAGATTGAAAAGAACTAATTTATTTGAAGCGAAAACAATCATCAAAAAGCCAAAGGATTAATCCGGAGGTTAAAAGTTAAATTTTATGGCTGGAGGAATTAAAAAATTTGTTGTAGGGTGTTTCGATGATGAAGCGGTATTGTTCCCTGCGGTGAAAAATGTTCGCCGTGCAGGTTACAAAATTCATGATGTATACACTCCCTTTCCTGTTCATGGTTTAGATCATGCAATGGGTTTGAGAGAGACTAGTTTACATACTGCTGGCTTCATTTATGGTATTACTGGAACGACTACTGCGCTAACCTGCATTAGCTGGATCTTTACAAAAGATTGGCCATTGAATATTGGAGGAAAACCACATTTTGCTTTGCCAGCATGGATACCAATTACTTTTGAGTTAACCGTATTATTCGCTGCAGTTGGCATGGTACTTACTTTTTGTTATTTATGTCAATTATCACCCTTTGTAAAAAAACATCATTTTCACCCTAGGGCTACGGATGATTTATTTGTAATGGCAATTGAGTGTACAGAAAAAACGAATGAAGCGGAGGTGACTGCTTTTTTAGAAAAGGCAGGTGCAATAGAAATTAACACTCAAAATGCAGAGACAGGTTGGTGGATTGGACGATATGACAAAGTGCAAACATTGTACGCAGAAACTGAAAAGGGGTATTAATAATTTAGTTCTCGAAAAGAACGCAATTATTTTGATGGAAAGTTTTGTCTAAATCTTAGGTTAAAATATAAAAGTTTTAAGATTCGCCTTTCTAAACATTGGTTGAAGGAAGGAGGAAAAAATAGAAAGAATGAAAAAAAATACGATTATAACCGTTTTATTATTTTCAGTTGCTGGGTTGGCTGTTATGACAGGTTGCGAAAATAAACGCAAGCCTGGTAAAATCTACATGCCTGATATGACCTACAGCCGTGCATTAGAAACCTATGCACCTTTGGACACTGTATTTTTTACAACGAATGAAAAAAATCCAAAGGGTGAAATTTTTTATAATAGTAAGCCGGTGGCAGGTTCAATTGCTCGAGGAGAGTTATTCCCCTACACGCTTCCAGATGATTCTTTGGGCTATGCCATGAGTGCTCAAGTAAAAAACCCTTTGCCTCCATTGGTTAAAAAGGATAGTTTAGAATCAGCAAGGTTATTTAATATTAATTGTGCTATTTGTCATGGTGCTGGTGGCCAGGGAAATGGTCCATTAAGTACTTCTGGAAAAATTGGTGCAATCGCTAATCTTACTTTACCAATTTATGTTTCAATGACAGATGGAACTATGTTTCACTCTATTCATTATGGAAAAAACAATATGGGAAGTTATGCAAGCCAGTTGAGTAGGTTGCAACGTTGGCAGATCATTCAGTATGTTAGAACATTGCAGCCAAAGGCGGAGTCGGCTAAGGGTGCAGCAAGCGCTGCTCCAAAAGTAGACAGCGCAGCTGTAGCGAAAAAATAATAAAAAAAGCATTCACTATAAATACAAGTTTAGATGTCTAAATCATTCGAGTTACCGGAAAATTATAATAAGTGGACAAAGGGCCTCATTGGCGCCGGTTTAATTGCTTTGCTATATGGCTTTATAGTATTTCATCCATTCGAGCATGCAAGTCATGGTGAAAATGTAAATAGCACTCGTTTTTGGGCAGTGTTGTTGCAAAATAGTGTTTTCTTCCTCTTGATTACCAATGCAAGTATGTTTTTTATAGGAGTGACTACATTGGCAATGGGCGGGTGGCAGGTTGCATTAAAAAGAGTGCCTGAGGCTATCTCCAGTGTAGTACCTGTTTTGGGTATCATTACTTTGGTAATCTTACTGTCAATTGTTTGGGGCGGAAGAACTGATATTTTTCATTGGATTGATCCTGAATTATACAATCCTGCTTCTCCGAAATTTGACAAAATATTAAACGGTAAAAAAGGGTTTTTAAATCCTGTATTTTTTACTGTTTGGAGTATTCTTACAATTTTCCTTTGGTGGTTCCTCGGACAAAAAATGCGCTCTTTTAGTTTACAAAGTGATAAGGATGGTCCGATGGATTATGAGACTGGAAAAAAATGGATCAATAAAAATATCTTGTGGTCTTCTTTATTCATAGTGTTCTTCGGATTATCTGTAGGATCTACTATTCCTTGGCTTTGGATTATGAGTATTGATGCACATTGGTATAGCACCATGTTTAGCTGGTATACTTTTGCTAGCTCATTTGTGGCAGGCATGTCCTTGATAGCAATTTATATTGTATTCCTAAAAAACAAAGGTCAGCTAGAATATGTTACCGACGAGCATTTGCATGACATAGGTAAATTCATGTTCGCCTTTTCTGTATTCTGGACTTACCTATGGTTCTCTCAATACATGCTAATTTGGTATGCTAATATTCCTGAAGAAACTGGTTATTTTAAGATTCGTTTAACAGGGCCTTTTAGTGGAATATTTTTTCTTAATTTAATAATCAACTTTCTTTGTCCTTTGTTGGTATTCATGAAGAAGAGTGCTAAGCGAAACTGGACATTGGTTACTGTTATGGCGGTATTGATTATTTTTGGTCACTGGATTGATTTTTGGCAAATGGTAATGCCAGGCACTGTGGCAAATCATGCAGCCTTGATGCCTTTTGAATTTGGTATCGCTGCTTTATTTATTGGAATCATCATGTGGAGAGTAGGTGTGTTCTTGAGCAACAATCCATTAACAGCTAAAAATCACCCATTCTTAAAAGAAAGTATTATACACCACACTTAATACCGAGGCTGACTATATGAGAATGTAGTTAACTTTTAAAATAAAAAAATAGAGCTAGACATTTTAATAAAAATTAATTAGAAAGGCTTTTAAATAAAATAACCGATTAACCAATACTGAAAATAATTTTGCAACATGACAAATATTTTGTTGATAGCGATAGTAATAATGATATTCATAGTCATCTTTCAAATATCGAAAGCAAGTGAGTATGTAAGTGTTTTAAAAGGCGAAGAAAAAGCGCGCAAACAAAACAATAAGATTAACGCCTTTCTGTTAATAGTTTTTCTTGTACTAGGACTAATAGGTTGCTGGTGGTGTAATAAATTGTACTACGGTAAAACTTTATTTGTTCAAGGAGCTGCATCAGAAATGGGTGAAAAAATTGACTTGATGCTTTACATTACCATCGCTGTTACTGGCTTGGTATTTTTTGCAACCCAAATTCTTTTATTTTGGTTTGCTTTTAAATACCAAGAAAAAGATGACCGCAAAGCGTATTATTTTCCTCACAATACAAAGTTGGAATTATTGTGGACTACCGTTCCTGCAATTTTCTTAACTATTTTGGTGGTGTTTGGTTTAAAATATTGGTTTAAGATGACAGGTGAAGCTCCTAAAAATTCTGTGGTAATTGAGGTGACGGGCCATCAGTTTGGATGGGAATTCCGTTACCCAGGTGCCGATAAAATATTAGGTAAAAAAGATTACCGACTTACCAAAGGTTCTAATTCATTGGGGGTAGATTTTAATGACCCAGCTAGTTTGGATGACATGCACGTTTCTGCAACTGTTCATATTCCTGTTGGAAAACCTGTAAAGTTTGTGATCAATGCACAAGATGTTATTCATGATGTAGGTTTACCTCATTTTAGAATGAAGATGGATGCAGTACCAGGTATACCAACTACCTTATGGTTCACACCACTTTACACTACCGAGGAAATGAGAATACGCACTGGCAATCCTAATTTCGTATATGAAATGAGTTGCGATCAGATATGTGGTAAAGGTCACTTCACCATGCGAGGTATTATTGTGGTAGATACCCAAGAGGAATACATGAAATATTTGGCAACATTGGAACCAGAATATTGGTCCGTTTTTCCAGATAAAAAACCAGGTGCTTTAAAAACAGCGTCTATCGATAGTACAAAAACCAAGGCTTCCCTTGCAGCTATTATGCCTGCAGGTAATTAATTTTTATAGAAAACAGGAAATAAAAATGAGTAACACAGCAACAGTACAAACAGCACAAGAAACAGAAGTTCATGGAGTACATCATGATGCTCATCATGAACATCACGAGCACCACGAAACATTTATAAGCAAGTACGTATTTAGTCAGGATCATAAAATGATCGCGAGACAATTCTTGATAACAGGAATGATCTGGGCGATTATTGGCGGATTGTTTTCTGTATTATTTCGTCTTCAGTTGGGTTACCCTAACTCTACATTCCCTTGGTTGGAAGACTTACTAGGCCATTGGGCGAAGGGCGGAAAATTACAACCTGAATTTTACTATGCCTTGGTTACCATGCATGGAACCATTTTGGTATTCTTTGTATTGACTGCTGGATTGAGTGGAACCTTTGCTAACTTTCTTATTCCTTTACAAATTGGAGCAAGAGATATGGCTTCACCTTTGTTGAATATGTTTAGTTATTGGTTTTTCTTTTTGGCTTCTATCATAATGTTCTCTTCCTTATTTGTTCAAACAGGACCAGCCAGTGGTGGTTGGACAATCTATCCTCCATTAAGTGCTTTGGGAGATGCTTCAAGTGGTTCAAAAATTGGAATGGATCTTTGGTTAGCAAGTATGGCAATGTTTGTTGTTAGCTCTTTGTTGGGCGGATTAAATTATATTACTACTATCTTAAACATGCGTACCAAGGGTATGAGTATGACTCGTATGCCGCTAACTATTTGGGCTTTATTTTTTACAGCTGTGTTAGGAGTTCTTTCTTTCCCAGTTTTATTGTCTGGAGCTATTTTACTTTTATTTGATAGAAATTTGGGAACTAGTTTCTTCTTAAGTGACATCGTAGTAAACGGAAAAATATTACCGAACGAAGGAGGAAGTGCGATTCTTTTCCAACATTTATTTTGGTTCTTGGGTCATCCAGAAGTGTATATTATTTTATTACCAGCAATGGGTATGTCTTCTGAAATTATTTCTGTAAATAGTCGCAAACCGATATTCGGTTATATGGCAATGGTTGGATCTCTATTCGCTATTGCAATCCTAGCATTTTTAGTTTGGGCACATCATATGTTTGTTACTGGATTGAATCCTTTCTTGGGTGCTTTCTTTGTATTGCTTACCTTATTGATTGCAGTACCTTCGGCTATCAAGGTGTTTAACTGGCTTACTACTTTGTGGCGTGCTAATATTCGCTTTACACCCGCCATGTTATTTGCCATCGGATTTGTAAGTTTATTTATTAGTGGTGGATTAACAGGTATTTTTCTTGGTAACTCAGCGCTCGATATTCACTTGCATGATACCTATTTTGTGGTAGCGCATTTTCACATCGTAATGGGAGTTGCATCCTTCATGGGTATGTTTGCCGGCGTTTATCATTGGTTCCCTAAAATGTATGGTCGCTTTTTAAACAATACGCTCGGGTACATCCATTTCTGGGTTACCATCGCTGGTGCGTACTTGATTTTTTGGCCAATGCATTACGAAGGTTTAGCAGGTATGCCACGCCGTTATTATGATTTCTCTAACTGGGAGTCTTTTAAAATGTTTGGCGGATTGAATGAGTTTATCAGCTTTGTAGCTATGATCGTATTTGCTGTTCAATTATTATTTGTGTTTAACTTTTTCTATAGCATTTTCAAAGGAAGAAAAGTTAAAGATCTTAATCCTTGGGGTGCCAATACATTGGAGTGGACTACTCCTATTCGTCCTGGCCATGGCAATTGGGTGGGTGAAATACCTGAAGTATACCGCGGAGCCTATGATTATGGAAAAGATGGAAGAGAGTTTATTCCTCAGACAGAACCAATAGGGGAAAACGAAAGTCACCACTAGTGTTGATGGATAGATTTAATTGAATAGGGTGGGAATGATTTTGTAGCGTATTATAAAAAAAGATTTTTGATAAGGATGTCGAATGATAAAACTACCATAACCAATTCTACTTCATTAGCATTGGCATCAGTTGTGAAAGATTATTTTCAACTAATCAAATTCACATTGAGTTTTTTGGTAGTATTCAGTACAGTGATCAGTTATTTGCTCGCTACTGATTATCGAAATGTATCGCATGTACTGTTGTTGTTTTTAGCAGGAATGCTCATCACTGGTTCTGCTAACACCATCAACCAGATTTTAGAAAAGGATACCGACGCTTTGATGAAAAGGACAGCAGGTAGGCCGGTGGCAAGTGGAAGAATGAGCGCGAATCATGCAACGGTTTTTGCGATCATTACAGGAGTAGCAGGATTGCTGATAATGCTACAGACATTTAATTGGCAAAGTTCTTTGATTGGTTTATTGAGTTTATTTATTTATGGCTTTATTTACACGCCCTTAAAAAAAGTAAATTCAGTAGCAGTGTTGATCGGTGGATTACCAGGAGCTTTGCCCTGCTTGATTGGTTGGGCAGCAGCTTATTACGACAATCCAATAGAATGGACGGGAGGTTGGGTAATTTTTGCAATTCAATTTATTTGGCAGTTTCCTCATTTTTGGGCAATTGCTTGGGTTGCTCACAAAGATTATAGCACGGCAGGTTTTAAACTATTGCCAAGCGATAAAGGACCCACTAAATTTACCGCAATTCAAACCATCATGTACAGTACTTTGATGCTGCCAATTGGTGTACTGCCTTATTATTATAATATTAGTGGTATTACTAGTTTGTGGATACTGATGGCTTGTAATATTGCAATGATCGCTTTGAGCATTCGTTTGTATATCAAGATGGATGTGGCTAGTGCAAGAAGAGTAATGTTTAGTTCTTATTTTTATTTGGCAATTGTGTTTATTGCCTTATTGGCCGACAAAGTGATTAAAAATTGATACCTGTTTTTTATTATTAGTTTTTAAAATTTAAAATAATCCCTTTTTTGGGATCAATTATATGAGTACAGTGACAATCAAGGAAAGAAAGAAAATTCATCCTACTATGTTTACCCTTTGGGCAGGCATAGCAAGTATTATTATGATGTTTGCTGGATTAACAAGTGCTTATATAGTTAAACGCAATCAGGCCAATTGGACAACTTTTGATTTACCGCTTATTTTTTGGTATTCAACGGCAGTCATTGTTATCAGTAGCATAACGTTGCAATTATCGCACAAGGCTTTTAAGCAACGTGAAATGTCAAAGTATAGGGGACTAGTGGTTGCTTCGTTGTTATTGGGTTTATTGTTTATAGTGATGCAGGGAATTGGATTCAATCAGTTATGGATAAAAGGAATTACCCTAACTAAAAATGTTTCTTTTTCTTTTTTATATGTGATTGTAGGTTTACATTCATTGCATGTATTGGGAGGAGTGATTGCATTGTTGGTTTTATTTGCCAATGCATTTAGTTCCAAAGTAAGAAATTATAATATTGTGCCTTTAGAAGTAATCAGTACCTACTGGCATTTTGTAGATATTTTGTGGATCTATTTATTGGTTTTTTTACTGATGATTCGATAATATTTATAAAGCATTTGTATTCAGTAAGCATTTATACATTTGCTAGATTTTTTTGAAGGAATTAATTTTTGAATAAACATTTTTTATAAAATAAAGTTTTATTAATGTCTACAGCAGCAATACAGCAAGGAACAAAATGGTGGAGCGGGGGTAAAAGCCCTTTCAATGCTAGTTATGGAAAAGTGATGATGTGGTATTTCCTAATGAGTGACGCCTTTACTTTTGGCGCCTTTCTTATCAGCTATGGAACCATTCGATTTAGTGTAAATGATTGGGCCGATCCTAACCATGTGTTCAATTCTTTTCCTTTTGCCGGACATGCTAATCTTCCATTGGCCTTTGTAAGTTTAATGACTTTCATTTTGATCGCCAGCTCAGTTACGATGGTATTGGCTGTTCATGAAGGACACAATATGAATCGCAAGGGGGTTGAAAAATACATGATACTCACTATTATTGGAGGTATTGCCTTCTTAAGCTGTCAGGCTTGGGAGTGGACGCATTTACTTACAGGCGAACATGTGGCATTGCTAAATGATGGCACTTTATCTGTTTTACCTACCACCGTTAAAACCAATCCTTGGGGCAATGCAGTATCTCATGAAGCAGTAGCAGCGGCCTTACAAAATACGCCTCAAACGCAATTGGCAGCTATTGCCGCTTCACTCCATCATGGTACTGAAGTTCACAATGTAGCAGCAATGTCAAATGCTGAATTGATTAAATTCATTGAATCAGCTGATTTGCATGCTAGCCAAACTGGACCAATTGCATTTGGTGGATATTTCTTTGGTATCACTGGTTTTCATGGTTTCCATGTATTTTCTGGTGTGATCATTAATATAGTAATGTACATAAAAACAAAACTAGGTCACTTTGATCAACGTGGTCATTATGAAATGATTGAAAAAGCTGGTTTATATTGGCATTTTGTGGATCTGGTTTGGGTATTTGTTTTCCTTTGTTTTTATCTAATATAATAATTAATTACTCAACGAATTATTTGATTAACCAATAAACGAATTATGTCAGAACATGCTTCCTCTCCAGAAATTACTTTTCATCCAGATCACTCTGGTGGAACCAAACAAATTTGGAAAACATTTTGGCTTCTATCTGCTTTAACGATTGTTGAACTTATATTGGGATTGTTGATTTACAATATTCACAAAGGTGAAAATCCAAATGAAACCTTGGTACTTGGTTTCAAAGGAATGGTATGTATTTTGACGCTAGCAAAAGCCTATTATATAGTTTCTATATTTATGCATCTAGGTGATGAGGTTAGAAATTTGATTATGACCATTATCGTTCCTCTTTGTTTATTTGTATGGTTTATCGCTGCCTTCCTTTGGGATGGAGGTAGCTGGAAAAATTTACGCAATCGCTACAAACGCACAGAAGTAAAGATTGAAAATGTAGCCCCTGCTGCAAAAAAACAGGGAGCTAAAGATTAATTTTTTGAATTATAAATATTAAAAACCATCGTCCAATTGACAGGAACGATGGTTTTTTGTTAGTTCAATACAATAAAAATAATATGAACAGAAGGGCCTTATTGGGATTGTTATTGGCGTTTTTTTTTCCGCTTACGGGTTACTATTTAGTAAAATATTATAGTGATAAGGCGGTCAATATGCCCAGACGTTATTTTTATGATAGCGTAACTGTAATTAAAAAAAATGGAAAAGTTGTTACAGATACTATTTGGCATAGGGCTTCCAATATGACTTTCACCAATCAATTGGGAAAAACCGTTACCCTAGATTCTTTGAAGGGAAAAATACTAGTGATTGATTTCTTCTTTTCAAGATGTCCTACTATTTGTCCGAGTATGGCTAAAAGTATGAAAAAACTTCAAAATTCATTTGTCAATAGCAAAGACAGCATCGTTCAGTTTATCACAATTAGTATTGACCCAACGCATGATTCTGTGCCTCAGTTAAGAAAATTTGCCAATCAATTTACATCCAATCATGATAGCTGGTGGTTTGTAACGGGCGATAAAAAGAGTATCTATGATTTTGCATTGCATGAAATTAAAGCCAATATAGCTGATGTCGGCGCGGACACTGCTTTTCCTCATACAGAATATTTTTTCTTATTAGATAGAGAAAGAGTGGTAAGAGGATGGTACAATGGATTTGATACCATTAAACAAGCTAAATTGGTAAGAGATATACCATTGTTGATGTTGGAGAAGCGAAAAAAACGAAGCTTCAAAGAGTTTCTAAACGAGCTTTTTGGCTAATAAATTTATTGCCTGAAAATTTAAACCAATAATATGTTACAACCTTCTATCGAAAAAAATGACCAAAAAGCCAAGATATTAATTTGGACTGTTTCTATCATCGTTTTTGTAGCAGTTGCTTTTTTATCAAAATATAAGCTAACGATTGATCTAGGTTTTAATCCACATCTATTTGCAAAGGCCAATGCTTTCATTAATTCGGTCGTCGCTTTTTTATTACTTGCAGGCTTGATTGCCATCAAGCAAAAGAAATATTCTCTGCATAAAATGATAATGCTAAATGCCATAGCATTGTCAGTGTTATTTCTTTTGTGTTATATAGGCCATCATTTGTTAGCAGGTGAAACTCGCTATGGTGATATCAACCACGATGGATTGGTAGATGATGCAGAGATATTGCAAGCGGGAAGTCTGCGTACATTTTATTATATCATTTTAATAACCCACATTCCTTTAGCAGCAATCATTTTACCTTTTATCTTATTTACTGCTTACCGGGCTTTAACAGGCGAGTATGAGCAACATAAAAAATTAACTAGAATTACATGGCCTGTATGGTTTTATGTGGCCATTACTGGAGTAATTGTTTATTATATGATTAGCCCTTACTACAGCTAAATCTTTACTGCATTATTAATTGAGGATTTAAGCTTTTTCAATAATAATTTTTGAACTGCCTAAATAGGTTACAATGATTTGAATGGTATCGCCGATTTTCACTTCTGGTTGAAGCGCCGTATTTTCATTTTTAGCAATCGGCAGTTTTGCTTGTATTTTATTTCCTAAAATATTTACGAAAATTCCATGAGGGGTAACTTTAACAACAGTTGCGACGATGGGTGTTTTACTCTCTACATATTTTTGTGCGGTAACATATTCATGAATGAATATTGATTTATAGGGAGCAGCAGTAGCCTTATCAGGCCTATCTGTATTTTCTAGTTTAAAAAAATAAGGCTCATTTAAATTGCTGTCTACCGGCTTTCTTTCCCAAGGAGATAATTTGAGAGGAAAGAAAATATAGCTACCTGTTTCCTTTACAAAATATTCATCTTCTACTTTTTTGAGGTAGCCAACAAATCTATTTTCAATGGCAGATTTATTGATCAAGTTGTCTAACGCATTATTGAATTTGAATTCCATACAATCGGCAATCATTTTATCGCCTCTTGCAGATAAGTTGATTACAAAACTCACCTCATCTCCTACATGAAAATGATGAATTCTTTTAATGATTTTCTCAGACTTCAATTTCAACTGCTCCTTCTCACTGATATTTCCAGTAATCGATTTCTTCTTACCATTGAGCGTATACTCGATGGTTGCATATTCTTTATCATGATTGATAAAGGTAATCTTACCCATTATAGATTCTTTTGCCATATATTTCTGATTGATCGAAATTGATTTCGATAGGCAAAAGTAAGTGCAAAAATTACAATTGAGAATTTATGTGCAGAAGCACTGAGTGCTCTTTGGATTTCGAGGGACTTATTCGTATTGATTACAACGTTAATTCGATTGACGGATCCCAAAACAATTCATTAAAGTCAAGGATTTTATCTTCTTTTACGATGATCTTTTCTTTTTTTAAAAGCTCCTCCATCAACGTAGGAGGGGAAAAATGAGCTTTGCCAGTCAACATACCATTTCTATTTACCACCCTATGTGCCGGAACTGGGGGCTGAACGGAGTGTGCTGCATTCATAGCCCAGCCAACCATTCTTGCCGATAGGCCAGTGCCTAAGTAGCGCGCAATGGCACCATAAGAACTTACCCTGCCTTTTGGGATTTGCCTTACTACCTCATGCACATCCTTAAAAAAAGAATATTCTATTGGCTGGGAAGGTAAATCATTCGTGGAAGACTTTTTCTTTGGCATTGATTAAAACTTATTGATGGCTATATTGTCAGGTAAGTCTTTTATTTTATTTTCAGGAACGTTGCAATATTCATAAGGACAATGCTTGCATCTATTACCACAGCAGGTTCCTCTTTGCAAATGGTATTTTTCGGTTAATACTATATAACCATCCTCATTGTAATAAAAATCTTCTCCCTCTACTAAGTTGTCCATATTAAAATGATTAGTTATTGATTTTCTGTTTCTTTTAATAGCAACTGCAACTGTTCATCTAAATCAGGAATGACTGCAGGCAATTGAAATTTAAGATAAAAGATTTTATTACTACCAGCAATGTCTAAGGCTTCGTAATGAGTTTTAATCTTGAGTGACTCACTTGGGTTACTAGCGTATACATCATCGCAATCTTCTATCAGCACTAATTTGTACAACTCAATTACTTTTTTAGTGAATGCATATAATTTAGGTGAATCTGTTTTTAAATGAATACAACCCTTAGGCTGGAGTAGCTGCTTGTAGAGGCGAAGAAAAACTGGATGGGTTAATCTCTTTTTTGATTTAGAAGTTCTTAACTGTGGATCAGGAAAAGTAATCCAAATTTCATCTACTTCTGAAGAATTAAAATAATTACTAAGCAGGGTGATTTGAGTTCGAAGAAAAGCAGCATTGTTGATATTGGCATCAAGGCATTTTTTTGCTCCAATGTACATTCTATTCCCTTTGACATCTACCCCTATAAAATTTTTATCAATAAAAAGTGCCGACAGTCCAACGGTGTATTCTCCTCTGCCGCAAGCGAGTTCCAATACAATCGGGTTGTCATTTTTAAAAAATGAATTCCATTTCCCCTGCATCCCCTCTGGATATTCTAATACGTTGGAAAAGGTTTTAATGTCTGCAAAACGTTGTAATTTCTTTTGTCCCATTCTGCGGCAAATATAATTATAGTAAATAGAACTGATTAAAAAAATGAAAGGAAAGGTTAAATAAATGTGAATGAATCGATGCGGATATAAATTTTAAGGAGACCAATTAAACCTCTTACTTAAAGCTTAGTCATAGGAAAGTCAGCAATTTTATAAACCTGAAAATTTTATTCAATGAAAAAAATAGTTACAATTTCATCCCTATTGCTTCTGGTAATGCTTTTTCAGTTCTGTACAAAAACGGACAGCTTGGTTGTTTCTACTAAACCAGTAAGTTCAGCAACTTCAGTAAGTCCAGTAATTACATTCACCTCCTATAATTATTTAGATACTTATCCTGCACATATTCAAGCTGCATTAGCAACTTCAGATAATACACCATCTACCAATCCAATAACCAATGACGGCGCTAACCTAGGAAGAATATTATTTTATGACAAGCAATTGAGCAGAAATGGAACTACTAGCTGTGCAAGCTGTCACAAGCAGCAAAACTCTTTTAGTGATTCTGTTGTTTTGAGTAGAGGTTTAGATGGAGGTTCTACCACCAGGCATTCGATGGCGCTTTTAAATATTCGCTTCTATAAATCTGGAAAAATGTTTTGGGATGAGCGAGCAGCTTCTGTTGA
>Ga0214919_10002847_pt1 | contig 26753 bp, 21 predicted proteins | sample LL1503_MetaG_FD_177994 | JGI IMG/M metagenome (GOLD analysis project Ga0214919, IMG submission 177994) | Freshwater microbial communities from Lake Lanier, Atlanta, Georgia, United States - LL-1503 | ecosystem: Environmental > Aquatic > Freshwater > Lake | place: USA: Georgia | collected...
GCTGGCCGGGCTGTACGACCCGGACGAGGCCCTGCGGGTCCAGCACGCCCAGGGCACCGCTGTAGCAATTGGGACCCCCCCGGGGTATGCCCGGGCGGACCACCCGCGCCCGAGGGCTGGGCCTGTGGGCACCGTGGAGCTCAAGGCGGCCCTTTGCCGCGCATAGCGAAGCCGACGCTAGCCCCGGCGGGCGCCGTGCACCGGCACGCCGTTTGGGTGCGTCTGTTGCAGGAGCATCAGCCGATCGTGCAACTTCAGCAGCGTCGCCGCTGAGCTCTGGCGGGCCCGCACCAGCGCCGGCCTGCTCAGCAAGCCCAGCACCCTGGCGTTGACCAGGGCCCACCGCTCGCGGGTGATGGCGTCATGGTTCCTGAGGACCCAGTACTCGGCCAGGAGCTCCGGGCCGCCGGGCCCGGCGAGCCTGGCGTGGAGCGCCCCGCCGGAGCGGCCCAGCCGCAGCGCGTCATCCACGCGGCGCATGAGCGCCTCCTCGGCATCGATGTCGGGACCGGGGAGGGGCCTCCTGAGCGCACGCGCCAGCTCGGGCAGCGGCCCCAGGCCCTCGCCGGCCGAGAGCCCCATGTCGTCCAGGCGCCACGACAGCCTCCTGCGGAGCAACAGGTCGTCGGGCCGGCGCAGCAGGTGGTGGTGCTCGGGGCCGTAGGGGAATCCCACCGCCCTGGCGATCAGGGCTGCCGCGGGCTCTGAGGCGTCCAGCATCGACACGGCACAGCGCTCGTAACGGCCGATGGTCTCCAGGCGCCATATCTCTTGCGCGATCTGTTGCACCAGATGGGACTCCACCGGGCCGCTCGGGTTGAAGTACCGCTCAGTCTGGACCAGGTGCTGCCCGTACTCGTCGGACGAGCTCGGGGGCATGGCGTAGGCCCCGTGTGTGAGCGCGTTGCGCGAGGCCACGGCCCTGCCCTCCTCGGTGCGCGGCCCGCCTGAGCGCCGGATGGGCTCGTACCGGCCAATGCGGCTGTCCCGAGGCGGGATGGCCGGCCAGTTCAGCTCCTCTGGGAGCCGGGGCAGCGCCTTGGCGGGATCGCGGTCTGGCTCGGGGGCGGGACTGGCCCGCTTTCCGGAGCGCGAGGGGCTGCGTGGACGGGGCCCGGCAACGGGTCCGACACCGGGCCGGCTCTGGGGTTTATCGGTCGGATTTACTGGGTCATGGCCCTCGCCGGGCGTGTTGATATCCTTGGCCATATTGGCTCCTTTTGGGATCTTTAAGCGTGGTGTCAGGCCTGCACATGTGCGCCGTCGGGCGCCCTGGGCGGGCCAAGGGAACGGGCGCAGCGTTTAAAGCGCAGATGTTTTGGCTCCCCTCCGTTCCGGGGAGTGACCACCCCCGGTCGTGGTGCCCGTTGGTCACAGGCACAGGGGCCGCCGGGCGACATGGCAGGTTCAGGACCCTGCTGGTGGCGCGTCTCCGGGCACTAGTCACCGCACGACGGCGGCTTGTTGTCCCTCCTAACGCGCCGCCGTCGCTACGGGCGACCGCGGTGTGCGCAGATCTTAACTCAGGCCATGGGCATTGGGGGGCTGTTGCAGTTTTGAGACGCTGGACGCTCGCCCGTGCCCGGCGGGCGCACGCGGGACCCCCTCAGGGTGCGCGGCCCGCCCTGACCCGGCGGGCCTCGATGGCCTCCTCGAAGACCTCCATGGTCCGGCGGGCCGAAAGGTCCCAGCTGAAGCGCTGCGCGCTGGCAAGGGCGTGTCGGGCGAGCTCCGCCCGGAACCTCGAGTCGCCCAGCATCTGGGCCAGGCCCCTGGCGATGGAGTCCACGTCAAGCGGTGAGACAAGGAGGCCCGCATCGCCCGCGACCTGAGGCATGGAGGCGATGTCGGAGGTCAGCACCGGCACCCCGCGCGAGGTTGCCTCCAGCAGGGGCAGCCCGAAGCCCTCGTAAAGCGAGGGCATGGCCAGGAAGAGCGCGTGCGCGTACAGGGTGGCGAGCTGCTGGTCGCTCACGAATCCAAGAACCCGCACCCGGTCCTGCAGTCCTAGCGCCAGGACCATAGCCTGGACATCCACCCCGCCCCATCCAGCGCCGCCGGCCACCACCAGCACAGCACCCCCGCCCAAACCCGGCGGCAGCCGCGACCAGGCCTCCAGCAGACGGCCCAGGTTCTTGCGCGGCTCCAGGGTACCCACGAACAAAAAGTAGGGTCCGGACAGGCCCAGCCCGTCCAGGGACTCCCTGGGCCCGGGCTCGCCCAACTCGGCCGCCCCCAGGGGGATCGCACGGACCCTGCCCGCCGCGAAGGGCATCTCACGCTCAACGTCGCAGGCAGTGCTGTCCGACACCGCGACCACGCGGTCCGAGGCACGAACCGCGTGCGGCATCAGAGTCTGGTCCAGCCAGCGGTTGAGGGGCCGCATGGTCTGCCCGGCGTGGCGCCAGACCAGGTCGTGGATGGTGACGACGCGGGCCAGGCCGGGGGGCATGACCAGGGGGAGCCGGTGCAGCGGGGACCAGAACAGATCAAGCCCGTCCTGGCTGGCCCACCATGGCATCACCGTCTGGGACCAGAGCATCCGCAGGTGGGTGTGCGAGATGCCGGCTGTGCGCACGTGCACGTTCGGGCAATCCCAGTCGCCGAGCACAAGGGGCCGGTGGGAGTAGAGGAACCACTCGTGACCCATTTCCACCAGCCGGGACAGCACCTCGGCGTTGTAGCGCCCAATTCCTGAGACTTGGGTCGATAGCTGCCGGGCGTCAACCCCGATCCTGTACCCGCGACCAGTGGCGCGGATCTCAAATGGCTTCTGCATGCTATCGGGTGATCTCTTTTGAATGAGCGGGGTGACGCCGCCTTAGCAACGATGTGGCCAGGCAAATGAACAGCACCGCCTCGGTGGCTACAGTAGTGTACGCAGCGGCGACGGTGCCGAACTGGGGCACCAGGGCGCAGTTCATGGCCACGTTGGTAACAGCCGCAAGGCCTGCCGCCCACAAGTAGGCGCGGTCCCGATCTAGGGCCAGTGCGGCCTGGGTCAGGACCATGTTGGGTAGCACAAAGACAAGGCCCCAGCAGATAACCCGCAACAGCCCGGCCGAGTCAGGGTACTGCGGCCCGTACGACCACCCGACCAGCAGGTCAGACGCGGTGTACATCGCCAGCGCCGCAGCGACGCCCAAGGCGGCGGCGACGGCGACATACAGCAGCAGGCTGCCCCTGAAGGCATTCCGCTGACCGTTAGAGAGGCGCATACGTCGAAACAGGAGTAGTCCTACCGGACCCGCCAGCAAGATCAAGGCCTCAAAGAGCCGGTACGCGGCGGCGTACTGCCCCACCTCCTGTTGCGGAACGTCAAACCAGCCCAGCACCAGCATGTCAGACCGGAAGTAAACCGCGGTGGCCAGGTCAATCAACATGAGCGCTGCCGTTATCTTGTAGACCTCCGGCTTGAGACCAAATTCCGGACGGCAACGCAGGGGCGACGGGAATACTAGGAACGCAATCAGCGATGCGGCCGCCCAGGCGGCCATGACCTGCCAAGGCGCCGTCAACCCGACGGACAGTGCACCCAAAATCATGGCTGCGCTCAGCGTTCGTTGGCCGACCTGCCAGCCCGCGTCCGCGGCCCAGCGGCCCTGTCCACGCAGCAACGCGGATACGTAGCCAACGAGCACGGTGCCAAGGAAGCACCCGACAGTTGCCAGCGCCAACGGCAACCTACTACCGGCAAAGCTTACTGTCACTAAGGCCGCGATTAGGGCCAAGGAGAACGCATGCCCTAAAGCCATAGCCGGAAACCGCCCCGCCAAATGCGCCAAGGCTGTGCCAGGGCGGGTCTGTTCACGCCGCAACAGGTTGGACATGCCCCCGTCGATAAATATTGCGAGGATGGACCCGGCCGCCATTGCCATGCCGTACTGGCCGAAACCGGAAGGGCCAGCATATCGAGCAATGGCCACGCTGAGCGCCAACGAAATGAATCCAATGTACGCCACGGCCGTCCATTGAGGCAGGACAGTCCCAAACATCAGCCGCACCGGCATTGTTGCAAGTCCAACCCCTTAGCCTGAGAAGTCAACACCCCAACTGCCACGGCCAGTGCCAAGAAAAACCCCAGAGGTCCCATGGCTGCCCGGATGCCGCGTTTCCAATTACGAACCAACATGCCTGGGATATTGGGCAACGAATCCAAGAAATCTCCTTTCACGGGTCAAAGCCGCCTCCGCAAAATCATAAACCCATCAAGGCTGTAGATGACGTCATACCGCTGCAGCGCCGATGCCACTAAGTTCAGGAACTCCGCCGCCTTTTTCTCATTTCTGCAAGCACCGTAAAGCCAATCACAGCCAGAATCGACGATGAACCAAGGCCTCTTCAAGTCCAAGACAACATAATCAGCATACGTGTTGCGGGTAATCACCTCAGACTTGTACCCGGTTCGCACAAACTGCCAAAGTCCTGCGAGGTCGCGGTTAGAAAAATCTATGACCTTGTGGGGGAGAATCACACCGAGCGGGAAGGGTAGGTAGACCTTGCGGTGTGCCAAGTGCCCCCAATTGACTGTATTCTGACTGCTGACGGATATGCCCGAATCTGCCGGAATAAACTCCAGCATGGCGCTCCTCATAGTTTTTTCGCGCTCAGTGGGAACGTACGCCCGCCAAGAGTACGACCAGACCTTATCACTCCAAAATAGCCTTGAAATCGGAGATGACGCGAAGGCCCAGTGACCGCCGAGCAAAATTACCAACACAATTGCATATAGTGGCCCTTGCGTGGAAAATATTGACAGATATCTGGACTGTATGAAAGTAAAACCGTCCCTAAAGGCAACAACCACAGGCACAATTAAACCGGCCGTGTAATGCGTCGCGTAATCGTAATGGTTGCTTAAATGCGAGGCCATAGAAATCAGCAGAATTGGAGCTGCAACAATCAAAGCGCCCGGGGATAGCAGAGGAATAAATCCCAGAAGTCCAAAAACCATAAGCAAATACTTAATCTTGCCGGGACTAGTGATAACATCTTGAAGTATTAATGTTGGATCCAAAAGCAAGTTCCAGAAAATTTCTGCGATATTTGAACCCATCCATGAAAATGCAGAGGACTCAAATGCGTTAGCTTCGTTTCCACCGAAGTAGGGCAGAATCCAATTCATATGTACCCAAAATACCGAGAATCCCCAAGCCAAAAGAAATGTTCCAGCGAAAACCAGCTTCAACCGGTAGCCCCGATTAGCTATTCGGCAGGCTAGGAAGTACATGTAGAGCCCACAAGACGCGGACTCTAAAGCGAAAGGCTCTTTGACGAGGGCCAAGAGCATAGCGGACACCGCGGCATATCCAAATTGCCGTCTCTCGCACAATACGAAGAAAACTACTAATATTAAAACTGTCAAGCAGTCGAAGTGAAAGTCGAATAATCCGACTACCCAGAAAGGGTAGTACAAAACCAGTGCTAAACCCGTGAAAAATCCAAAAAAATGCCAGCTTAAAAAAACAGATAATGCTAGGATAAGCCACTGTGCAAAAATCAAAAACAAAGGCGCAATGAATAGCGACGACTTAGAATAAGGGAAAGCAAAAAGTGGAAAGAACCCTTGAACATGTCCGCTCAATGCACGTTGATATTCAAACTGAAAATTTAGGATATTATTTAAAAATAATCCCAAATCAAATACGTTACTTGAGAGTGATTCATACCTCAGCAAAGCCTGAAGCAAAATAGTTAACAAAGGCAGGAAAATGACCGCCGGTCTTACGCCTCTACGAAACACAACTGCCCACCAAAAAAACAAGTACTCGCCATAAATCTAATAAGATAACTTATCTGTTTGAGAAGTCACTCCGCCCTTTCAAGGCGTAGTGTTTAGTTGAAGGCGAATACCATTTAAATATAATGGAAATGCTATTGACCAAGAGTACGTTTTACCCCCTAGAGGGCGTCCAGAAAAATCGTACCATTCATTAAGCCCCTCATTACCGGCATCCATGACCGCGCGATTTGTCCGCTCGTGCAGTTTATCCAGTAAATCTCCGTATTCATTTGTATGGCGATTAAGGGCCGCCGCCAAAAAATATGACACGATGTACCAATATCCGCCATTGTGAGCCATTTCAGGTTGAGCAGTTCCATGGCGGGCATGATAAGTACCACACAACACACGAGTTGCCCCCACAGGATTTACATAATAATCAAAATTCTCTCTTATTTGATCAAGCAGGTGTTTCCTACGGGCGCTGTCTGGGAGTCCCACCGCGATAGCTAAGCTGTTTGAGTCTAGTTCAAAGTAATCGCCGGATTCAGCTTCTTCATCCACCCACGCTGTATAATATTCCATAACATCGAAATCACAATTCGTGGGTCGGCCTTTTCGCCAGAACAGCGTGTTAAATTCCTTCGCTATAACTTGGGCTTTTGATTTGTACATGTCCCGTTTTTCTGGCTTTGCTACTAAGTCACTCATTTCACCCATCAGGGCAGTTACATGGTACCAATAAGCATTCACAAAAGCTGCTTTTCCAGATCTATTTATTTGATCAGCCCAGTCTGGTCCTGCATACACAGTTCGCTTTGTAGTAATTAAGTTATCATTTGTCAGCTGGTCGAGGTAACGCCAAGCCTTTTCTGCCCAGATATACCGTCTTTCCAAGACGACCCTGTCTTTGGTTATGTTGTAGTCCTCATAAATTGCCTCGATAAACTGCTCCACATGGTCAACTTGTCTCATGCCACCTTCCTGTTCCGATCTGTTATATGGTGCCGTTAGATACATATTAAGATCAACTAAATCCTTTTCAGGCGTGGTCTCCCGATACCATATAGGTATATATCCATCACTCAACTGATGCTCTCCGAACCAATCAATAGCATGCCCAAGGTCTACCTTTAACTTGGATGAGTAACGCGCACCTTTAAATGTAATGAAGGTATCTCGGGAGTAGTACTGCTTTAGGTAGCCACCCATGCCGACCGAAAGCCATTTATATCCTCGATCATACTTTAATGGACTGAATAAATTTAATTCAAGCAGTCTCTCGCTCTCTTGGAGGATAATTTGCTGCTTTTGATTCTGCGCAAATACACCATCACAAGAAACAAAAATCATGAGAATAATAAAAAATTTTAAATTACTTTGTTTCATATCGACAAGCGTTTGAAGGTTTTTCTCCAAAGGCAAAAAGAAAGTGGCAAAAAGTTTTCCCTAAACTAAAGTCTGGCAAATCTGCAAAGCTTATATTTGACATTGATAGCCCAAAAAAAATACATTGAACCTTCACGTTTATGAAGCCTTGCTCCTCAAGGCCCAGGCGAAGTTGGCTTTCATGAAATTCCTGGACATGGATATATTCACCAATTTCTTGATTTCCTCCAATGTTCATGGGGAAATTCAACTTACCAAAAAGTGCGCGCACAATATTTCCTGGTCGGAATATATTTGGTGTACCAATTCCTATTTTCCCCCCCCGGCTTAAGGACTCTGAATTGTTCTGAAATAAAGAGGTTTGGCTTGAATGTATGCTCAATTACATCTTGGCTGAAGGAGATATTAAAAAAATTATCGTTAAAGGGCAGTTTTTCATCTTTTGTAACTTGCGAAAAGCTCCACAATCCAATCTCTCTCAATTTTTTTGCTCGTCATGAGAAACAGGGTTAGCAACAATGTCGGTTGCATCTATTATTGATACTCCACCTTTCAATGCGAGATAATCCCAAATACCATCTCCACATGAAATCGATAATCCGTGCGAGTTGGATTTTTTATTGTGGCGGATAAACTGGTTAAATGTTTGACGTTGCAAAATTTCTACCCTTGACACCGTGCAATTGAGTCGTTCTGAGAATGTTTTAAGGTTTTTCATCATTCGAATAGTAGCGAATTACTGATTTATAAAGATGTCACTTGCCGGGTTAAAGGTCCGGCTCTAGCCCTTACTAACGCGATTACCTTTAAACACATGCCCATGGTGAGCCCAAAATATGTCACGAGTGCGAACTGCTCAGCCACGGCATCTAACTTGAATGCCAACATGAGCGTAGTCATTACTAGGGAAACCAGTGCGGAGCACCAATAAAGCTCCCCGTCGGGTCTAAACAAGACAGAAAGTGCGCCTCGCCTCTTAAGGATCCATGGTTCCAGCGCACGAAGTAACAACACAACTAAGAATAAAATGGAGAAAGCACCGAAGATAACCAGAAGGTGTTTGCGTCCCGCCCCTCCCTGAAGGAACCCAACGCCATAGAAAGCAAATGCAAGGCAAGACATACAAAAAGCCTGCGCCGCCAACACACCACGACACGCCGAAGCCACTATACCAACCCATAAGGGCGATAGCTCATAAATCACGGCCGCCAAAGGCAAAAAACTTGACGCCGCATAAGCCGCCACACCAAATCTATCAAATGCGCCCGCGAAAGAGGCCACTGAGAGGGCAAACCATATAGACAGCAAGCCATCGATGTTCTGGGCTCGACGCTGAGCAAACAAATACCATCCCGCACGACAGCGAGCCAGTAGACCCGATCCCAAGATAGTGCCTGTAATCATAAACGTCAAAATTTGGCCGGGTATTTGAGCGAGTGCCGCGGCAATAAAACAGCACACCATCATTACCCCAGATGCAGCAACATCCAACCGAGCCCTGTGGATGAAAATAGTCTCGGCTGTAGCGCGAGCCAAGGACAACGACTCCGCTCTGGCAGTTTGGAACGCGCCGTTAACCAAAACGCGCATCGCGCCTGAAGGCCGGAATAATAGGCACAGAATAAAGGCCGCTGTTGTTGGGACAAGGGTCCACGCCAGCGCGCGGGGCCATCGGCTAGCCGCCTCGACACTTGGACTATTCGATAGCTTCATCCACTGAAGCAAGGGTAGCGATTGTACGGGTCGCACACGAATTGTTTCAAGCTCAAAGAATGGGTTAGTAGCAGGTTTCAGATAACTGTCCACAGCAACGAGTTGCGGTAGCAATCTGTCGTCGATGGGCATCTCAATAGGTTGCGCCAATCTTGAAAACAAGTAATCGGTCTCCGGCAACATTCGGGGTAATATAGGCTGACTCTTCGATACCGCAATAACCATATTTTCAAGCTGTTGGCGCGGGGTCAATAGGCTGAAGCCATTAATCTCATAATCCACTGAAACTCCGCTACTACCATCCGCAGTGCCAAAGCCTACGATCCACTCCAAACTCATCAATGCACCCAAACTTTGAATATCTGGAGCCAGCGTGGACGCATGCAATATAAATTCTTTGCCAACGGGCGCATCACATTTGCTAAAGTATGTAGAACCATGCCGCCAATTTAAACGTAGTCGAAGCACGCAATCACCGACACCGCGAAATGAAGGAACACCGCCAATCCGCAACTTTAGTTCGCTCAAAGTCTCCGCTACTGGTGCGAGGACAGTTTTAAACTCCGCCCCGCTCACGGAATTTTTTAAACCGATTATTCGGCCTGGTGCAGCATCAAAATAAGGCCCGCTGACATTGATAGGCATGGGTTTCCAAAGCCGATAACTCGGCGATCTCTCCTCTGAAAAAATATCATTAACGGTCTTTACCTGGGGTGAAAATAAAACCATACTCCCTAATTCGACATCCACAGGTAGCTCAGCGTCACCTTCTGCAGAAAATTCAATCCGCTCCAAAGAGATTTTCCCTGCAGGAATACGGATCGCTTGGTTAGGCTTAAATCCAAGTCGAATAGTGTTACCGTCTGCTAACAAGAGTCTTAACCGATAATTCTTGAGCCTCTCGAATCCCTTATGAATTTGCAGAGTAAAAAAGGAACCTTCTGGCACATCCCGTTGAATGGACCAATCAATTTTTATGGCATTCAATCGAGTAGCGATTAAACTCAGCGACTCACCTGCTTGCGTGAGACGAGGACCACTGCCGTTCACGCTAATTTGCGCTGCCTGCGCGGCAACTTGAAGATTCCATTGACTCCTATCTGATGAAACACGCTGGTGACTCGGATCCACGGATCCTAAAGGAGATAATTGCAACCACCCAAGGACACCACTAGAAGCATGATGGCCAGGGCGTAGTGAGGACGAAGCACTTACCCCAAGACTGGTGAGAAGATCTTGAGCATGGGACACGAACAGAGGAATCCTGCGATTATTTAATCTGACTAAGTGCGCGCGCCAGCCGGGCACTTTACAAACTGAACCCCCAGCAGATTCAGAATCTGGCCCAATAGTAAAGTAGCCGTTCGAAGCCAAAAAAGTACCATTCCTCCGCAATTCCCTTAAAGAAAACTTTTTCAACAAGCCTCCGTTCAATAAAATATTTCGTTCGGAGGACAACCTAACGTTCGTAACTTTAGGGGGTTGACCTTTTAGGTCATCAAATTCAGTCCCATAAAAACGAATAATAGTTCCGAAAAAGGAATTTCTCAATGTATTTGGGGGCACATTTACCATTAGAAATATCTCCTCCAAAACTATATCTTTGGCAAAAAGCTCTCCAAGAACCCGCCGTTCTAATATCTTTTCTGCCAGATATACACTTCTAATCTCATTGCTATCGGGCGAGGCAAACGACAGCACAGGAAATTCCAGGATCACGGATTTGCCATCAACACGAACTCGCAAATTTACATAGTCGATCGGATATTGACTGATGAAGTCAATTCGATCGTACAGCCCCAGGGGCATCATCATACGTTTTTGAATTAGTGTCTTCTTACCTTGTTCCCGATATTGAAAATCCTTTTCAGCCTCTAAGTTGAGGAAGCGACTCACAAAATAAGTCAAATTAAGGGGCTTCAAATTATCATTATCAATGCGCAACTCTTCACTTAAAGCCAACGGAAGGTTATCGGCTGTTACTTTCATATCTATTTGACGCCGCTCACCATAAGTGGAACTGAGGCTTCCAACCATACCGAACCCTAATGAACAAATATTCTCCCCCCGATCGCCATCGGACTCAATCCAAAGCTCGTCAAATTCATCTAGATTCAAACCCTCGCGTTGCAACTTCATCGGGAAATATTGCGTCGATCTTAAATACGATGGGAGAACAGATGAAAGTGCAGTCGACTCAGATCCGATCGGCAAAAAACTTTCAGGCACTACGCCCAAGGCCGATAGCGTTCGAATCCGAGCGAACGCCTCAAAGCCACGGGACGTCATTAACTGCTGCCTTAGAGCATCGCTAATTGGAAGCTTATAAATCTCGTCGCCAAGTTTAGAGTTTACAGACTCGCTCTGACCAGAGTCAAAGCGAAAAAGCCCGATATTTTGGTCTCTGGTTTGAGATACAGCAAGCGCCGGCAGTATCAAGTAGAGAAATAAAATGAATTTATAAAACATGCTGCTAGGCATTACATGCATATGCTAAACCAAAAACTTTTCCAATCAACACCAAGCATTTTCGGGCCTATGAATTTTTTAGTCTCGGGAACCAACGACCCTTCACGAGACTCAGGAGGCCACAGTAAATCAAGTAAGATAACAAAAGTAGATAGAAAAAAACGCTCAATATGCCACCAAAATAAAAGACATGCTGAGGAACATATTCAATAATGAAATCCATCTGAAATGAACCATCTCCCTTTTGCTCGCAATGATCAGACCGCCCACAAACTTCGGACGGGTCGATCACCCACACATTATCCATGCCATTTAGAGACCCATGTTGTAACAAACGGTTCGGATCTCCGAAAAGCCGCTTAAAAAAATCGCGGCCAGGTTCTGGCAAATTATCATTTTGGATGCTGTTTTTAATTAATTTAGAGATATACCTATATTCCTTATAGCTGTCCCGCATTTGATCGACGGGTGGGAATTCAGGCAAACTAATCCATCCATTAGCTACAAAACTATCCAAATCCTCTCGCGTTGCGCCCATGTCTGCTACTGGAAGCAGTATTCCGTTATTTGACTCAGAAGTTGCCATAATCGGAATTTTCGTCGTCGACAACATCCAATGAGACGAAAACGATTGCCCTAAAGACAAATTAAAGGGACCCCTTATGCCATGAACACGTGCAACATATTTGGTATGGCTCAATTTTTTATACTCAACCACAATATGATGCTGTTTATCAATACCAACATCGAAATTTTTAGCCTCTATCCTTGGAGAGAAGACATCTGCAGCGTAAACTTGAACATCCTTATTGTTCAGCCACAGACGCCAACGCCCAGCGTCGACCATCTCCTTAATTAGTGCTGCCGATGGCAAATCGTAAACACTGTGAATATTTTTTCTGAATATAAACAAACGAACGCCAAGACGACTGAGATAATCCAAGGTGACAATTGTTGGCGTCGTGGATACAAGCTCATCCAATATGCGTGTGGAAGCTCCATTAGTTTTACCTGAGGTGTACACGTGACCTGGCAAGCTAGACATCGAGGCAAATACGTCCTGCGCCTCTTGGTATGGACCAACATAACGAAGGTCATCAAAGAACGAAACGGTTCCCCCCACAGGGTAGAAAATGCCCTTCTGCAATAAAGGTTGCACCAACAAATGATCCTCAAGTTCTAGCCATCCCTGAGGAACTTCCTTTAGTCTGAGCCGAATATCGGGACCCCTTGTTTCACGCCAATCATATATTTGCCCACTCCACCAAGGATATAAAGTGGCCATTAAAACCGCCAACAGCAGGGAGCTTAGGGCAATCCTCAATGGTAGAAACACCCCCTTGAGTCGCATGATGATGACCTCTGAACCGAGTGCCACCAAAAGCGACAACCCAAAAATCGAGACGATCGAAAACCGAGCAACGTCCCTAAACACATTTGCAAATGGTAGCGCCGCAATCAGCGAGCGATCACTCAAAAGCAACAACAACACTATCGGAGTAGAGAAACAAACCCCAAACGCTATTCGATAAGGCTGACTGGAAAATATTAAACCAAGTACGGCAACTATGCTGAAGCCCAACGAAAACCCACTGAGCCCAGCCCTATCTTGGATAGTCTCAAATTGGAAATTGTACATGGCACCCCATCCAGCTAAAGCATTGGGTACGGTATATCTACTGTTTATTGAGTTGCTTATCCCGGATGACACGTCAGAGGCACCGAGAAGGAACTCGGGCGGATACAAAACGAGATATGGTAACCAATAAGCGTTACCCAATATATAAATAATGAATACCGTGGTCAGGCATGTAATCCCTCTTAAAAATTTGCCTCCTTGCGCCCAGTGCATCATGGTAATCGTAAATAATATAAAAATTATCCAAAGCATTCCAGCAGTCTGAATACAGATAATTCCGCAAAGCAACCCAGAGACGATAATCCAACACCGGGACCCTTCCAGGCCTCGCATGTAAGTCCATGCGACCAGAGGGATAATGCAAAAAGTTATGAGAATATAATGCCAACCCATCACAAAATAATCGAAAAATATCGCGCTGCCCACATATGCGGATATACCAATTAAACGACTGGGGACGCCAACCTTTAGATCACGCAAAAGTAAATAGACGCCAGCAGAGGCAGCTATTAGAAAACCCAATATAAGGATTAAATAAACCACCTTCAAACCGAAAATATTCGCGGTCGCTTGAATAGCGTAAAGTAAGGGATAGCTGGCAAACATTGTTACCTGTTGGGCTCCAGTGATATTTATGTTATCGACCCAAGAAGAGGAGGATGCCGCGACTAAAACATCAAGTTGTGCCGCGGTGCAGGGGAAGCTCCAGTCACCGCCTAGGATGCAGTAAGAGTTAGTATCAACGCTCATATCTCAGTGTTCGACCTTATCATACACAGTATAATCATTTCCGCGGAAGTGAGGTAGTTAAAACTAAGTAATTATCCCGAGACCGGACAGCTTTAATACTAACATTACTTACGCAACGTGCGAATGTTGAAAAAATAATTTAGTGTACATGTGCTGTGGGCCATAAACTAAGGTCTTTTTACAACCATACCCCATCTAAATGCCGACAGGCAAATATATCGCCAACCAACACCCATGATAAGTTATTACGAAAAATAATCATGGATAAAATTAGCAATCCTGGCTAGGCCATGTAGCTTCATAAGCCGGCTGTCATCCTATCAAATCGAGATGGATCACCCCATAATGCCATTGGCTCATAATCGAGATATTGATAGTATCCGAGATTTAATTGAATCTCTTCAGCTCGTTTAGCAAGGTGTTGCTCTACCAAGCAACGCACCGAAATCGGCTTACCGCTACAAATATTAACGACGCCATTGCACTGGGGGCAGCGAAGAAGCAGAACCAATCGGCGAGCAACCTCCTGCACGGGTAGATAATCACGTAATTGTTCTCCACCAGACATATTGAAGCTGGAGCCACCACTATCAATGGTGTTGTCGAGTTGCGCGAGGAGGCTGCTTGTATTTTGTCCAACTCCGTACATATAAAATAGTCTTGCCCATTGCAGCGTGAAAGTGTACTGTTGCTGCAATGTTTCTAGAAATTTGCGAAGAACATCTTTTGCTAAAGCATATGGATTCGCCGGCTGGGTCGGTAACGCTTCGGAAAGGGGGCCATTCACCATCCCGTATTCGAAACATGTTCCCGTAACAATTATGTGGTTTATGCCCACTTCAATGAGCGATTTTATAAAAAAATAGTCAGAATGCAGAGTTTTCTCAAAATGGAATAGCTCCTTGTAGTTTGGCAATCCGGGCCATGCTAAGTGCATGACTGCATCTTGCTGTCCGTAAAGTTTCAACGGATCACCGGATAGTCGGTGAACGTCGCAACGAATAAAACGTACACGGTTGAACCAAGCGAAAGTACGTGCTCGTGCCTCATTACGAGCAACTGCCGTGACCAAATACCCGTGTTCGAGCAGTAGCGGAACAACGTGCTGTCCTACAAAACCGGTAGCTCCAGTTACTAATACTTTCATGGTAGATACCTCAACTTTGGCACCGCCACGACAAATCGGCCACCCCATTCTCGAATATATCCGTGCTGTTGGCATACTTCATCAGCAAGGTTCCAGGGGAGGATCAGCACGATATCCGGTTTACGTTCGCTCAATATGGTCGGAGGCAAGATTGGAATGTGGGTGCCAGGAAGAAACTTCCCCTGCTTCGACGTCGCTGCATCGCAGACATAAGGCAATAGATCCAGCTTGATGCTGGCATAGTTGAGCAATGTGTTGCCCTTGGCTGCGGCGCCGTAGGCGGCCACACTCTTTCCTGCTCGTTTTTGCTCAATTAGGAAGATAACCAATTCATCCTTCAGTCGGTCGGCATGCGGCTGGTATTCAATATAGGTAGGCAGTCGGCGCAAGCCCCTTCGCTCTTCTTCGGCGAGCAGGATAGCGACAGCAGGAGCTTCGTCTCGTGGATCCCTCGCGTGACAACCATAAATCCGAAGACTGCCGCCGTGTGTACTCAGCTCTTCAACATCCCACACGCGCAAGCCGGCTTGTGTAAAGATTCGGTACACCGTATGCAGCGATAAGTAGGAAAAATGTTCGTGATATACCGTGTCAAACTGAATATGTTCGATTAGCCGCATGAGGTGTGGAAACTCAAGCGTGATGGTACCCCCCGGCTTTAAGACCACTTTAAGTCCCGCGGTGAAGTCGTCGATGTCTGGCACATGGGCGAAGACGTTGTTTCCAACAACTAGGTCAGCCTGTTTCCCATTGGCGGCGAGGTTTTCCGCCACCGCTTTGCCGAAAAACTCGCGCAGGATGGGGATGCCGAGAGTTTCCGCTTTGTAGGCCGTACTGGCTGTAGGTTCTATTCCTAAGCAAGGGATGCCAGCAGCAAGAAAGTTTTTAAGCAAATAGCCATCATTTGCGGCCACTTCGATGACGAAGTTTTTCTTGCCCAGACTCAATCGACTGCTAATCATTACCGCGTAATGGGCAGCGTGCTCCAGCCAACTTGATGAGGTGGAGGAGAAGTAAGCATAGTCGTGCCTGAAAAGTTCGTTTGCCTGAGCGTAATCTTCAGTCTGCACCAGCCAACAATGTTCACACACAAACAACTTTAGAGGAAAATACAATTCAGGGGTCTTTAGATCGGCAGCAGTGAGGTAAGCGTTGGATGGCGGGGCAAAACCGAGGTCGAGAAAAACGTGTCTCAGAGGAATCCTACAGTGGCGACAGTTCATGCGGCAATTCCTCGAAAATCCGGGCTAACGGGCAGTTGGCGGCGATCTCGATCAGAGATGTCCCTGACGGGAAGCGGCCAAGTAATCCCCAGCTTAGGGTCACTGTGGAGAAGACCACCTTCGGCTTCTGGAACGTAAGCTGCCGTATGAAGATAGAGCATCTCGCTATCCGCTTCCAGCACCTGAAAGCCGTGAGCGAAACCCTCGGGGATTACCAGCATGCGCGCATTGTCAGGGCTGAGTTCTTCCGCATGCCAGCGCAGGAAGGTGGATGAACCAGCACGCAAGTCTACGGCCACATCCCATACCCGGCCCTTGAGGCAGCGCACCAGTTTCATTTCCGCATGCGGTGGATGTTGAAAGTGCAGGCCACGCACCGAGCCAACCGAACTGGTGCGTGATTGATTGATCTGTGCAATACGCCGATCCCCGGTGACAACGACTAATTCATCTTCGCAATAAAGTCTTGAGAATGCTCCGCGACGATCGCTGATACTATCAAGTTCGACTATCGCCAAGCCCTGGATTTCCGTGGACAGCAACTTCATTCAAAGCACCATTCCAGTCCTGCTTGCTTAGCCGCAACCATGTAGGTTTGGAGTTGGTGATGGCTTATAACCGATTTATGCTCAATCTGTGCCCGATACCAATCTGCGGTTAAACTCAAACTTTCTTCAAGAGACCAAACAGGGCACCAGCCCAGCCTGTTTCTGGCTTTGGCACTATCGAGATATAACAACTTTGCTTCATGTAGCAGTTGTGGGCTATCTGTGACTCGCCAATCCAATACAGGCCATGCTAGCTTAAGGCGGGCCAATAGTTCAGCAACCGTGCAATTACCGTCGATATCTGGCCCAAAATTCCAAGCTTGTGCAAATTCCTTCTTGCCTTCAATTAGCTTCTTGCCAAGACTCAAATAACCGGATAAGGATTCGAGCACGTGCTGCCATGGACGAGTCGCGTTTGGTGAGCGCACCTCAACCGTTTTACGAGCAACATAAGCGCGTACCACATCTGGGATCAAACGGTCTTCAGACCAATCGCCGCCACCGATGACATTGCCAGCACGGGCACTGGCGAGCAGTGGAGCATCCGGTTGCCCGAAAAATGCGCTACGGTAGCTGGAGATGACCAACTCAGCACCGGCCTTGGATGCGCTGTAGGCGTCATGCCCGCCGAGGCGATCATTTTCGCGGTAACCCCAATCCCACTCGCGGTTCTCATAACATTTGTCGGACGTGATCACCACGATGGCGCGTACGCTAGGTTGCAGCCGACATGCTTCTAGGACGTTTGCGGTCCCCATGACATTGGTTGACCAGGTTTCCAGAGGGTCACGGTAAGAACTACGCACCAGTGACTGCGCGGCCAGGTGGAACACAATTTCAGGTGCGGCGGTGTGAAGGGCATCCTGGACCGCAGTCGCGTCCCGAACGTCGAGACGCTTGTCGTCTACATCAAGACCAAGCAGTTCCCAGTGCGAAGGCGTCGAGTTGCGCGCAAGTGCTAGCCCAGTGGTTTGGGCGCCTAGAGTTTTCAGCCATAACGCAAGCCAACTACCCTTAAAACCAGTATGACCAGTCAACAGGACACGTCGATTGCGGTAAACGTCACCAAACGCCATCATCTCCAAACCTTCCATGGTGTTTTACCACTTGCCCAGAGTTCTTCGAGCATCACCTTGTCTCGCAGGGTGTCCATAGGTTGCCAAAAGCCTTCATGCTTATAGGCAGAAAGCTGCCCTTCACTTGCCAGTTTTTCGAGGGGCGAACGCTCCCATGTGGTGCTGTCATCGTCAATGTAATCAATAACACGTGGTGATAGTACGAAAAACCCACCGTTGACCCAACCGCCATCACCCTCAGGCTTTTCCTTGAAAGTCGTGATTTTCCCGTCCTTTATGTTCAACGAGCCAAAGCGCCCAGGGGGTTGAACCGATGTCACAGTCGCTAGCGTTCCCTGTGAGCGGTGGAATTCAATTAATTTTCCGATATCGACGTCGGCGACTCCATCGCCGTAAGTGAAACAGAAATCGTCTTGCCCGACATAAGCAGCGACGCGCTTCAAGCGCCCGCCGGTCATAGTGTTGTCACCTGTATCGATAAGAGTCACACGCCACGGCTCAGCGCTGGCCTGGTGAACCTCCATTCTGTTGTTTTCCATGTCGAAGGTGACATCAGACATGTGCATGAAATAGTTTGCAAAATACTCTTTGATTACATAGCCCTTGTAACCAAGGCAAACAATAAAATCATTGACACCATGGGCAGAATAGCTCTTCATAATATGCCACAGGATCGGTTTTCCGCCGATTTCCACCATTGGTTTTGGCTTAACTATTGTTTCTTCGCTAAGGCGAGTGCCAAGGCCCCCCGCGAGAATAACCGCTTTCACAAACTGGGCCCTTTCAGAAAACAGAAATCAACCTAAGTCAAGCTGGACTGTCAGTTGATCTCTCAGCTGCTAGACGCTGCCCCGTTCGGCAGCACAGCCCGAACGATATTTTTTCGCATTTTTAAAACTGCCTAATGCTTTAGTCCAGATAAAGCAGCATCATGAAAAACAATGAGAGGAAAAGGTTGTAGAGCTCTATGCAGCGCACACCACATTTCCTTCGTCGTAAGTCTATGGCACTAAAAATCGTAGTCTGGACGCATTCCGCAAACCAGGGAAATCTTATGGATATTTGCCGTTCACTAAATTATTTTTCCAAAATAAAGTCTTCTAAAACCATAACATCCAATCCAGTAGTGTAAAAAGTCTGAATAGCGTCCCGTGGTGTTAAGCATATCGGTTTTTCTCGATCATTCAGGGAGGTATCGAGAACAGCCGCAACTCCAGATAATTTGTAAAACTCATTGATGAGTTCATAGTACCTGGGATTAGCCTCTAAGGTGACCTCCTGCACACGCGCCGTCCCATCAACATGAATAGCCGATTGCAGCATTTCGCGCTTATCATCCTTTACCTTAAAAGTCATTAGCATAAATGGGGAAAAGTGATAGTTCTCAAAATACTCATCACAGTGCTCCGACAATACGGATGGTGCGAAGGGCCGCCAGTTCTCACGATGTTTACATTCAAGATTTATCTTCTCATTCATACCCCTAATAGCTGGATTTGCAAGTATTGACCGACCACCAAGCGCACGAGGCCCAAACTCCATCCTTCCGGTAAACCACCCTACGATCTTTCCGTCATTGATCAGCTTTGCTACTTCCCTAAGCTCACTAAGCTTTCTGTAAGGAATTTTGGACTCAATCAATAAAGCTTCAATTTCGTCATTATGATAAGAGGGACCGTAGTAGGCGTGTGACAACTTGAAATTAGAAGTAACTTTGCACTTTATTGCCGCTACTTCTAAAGCAGCACCCAGAGCAGTCCCTGCATCATTTGCCGCAGGCTGAACAAAGATGCTATCAAAGCAGCCAGAAGTGATCAAACGATAATTCATGTCGCAGTTGAGCGCGACACCGCCTGCAAGAGCCAGATTCCTGGATTTGCATTGCCGGGAAACAGATTGAGCAACACGCAAAACCGCCTCTTCAAGGAAAAATTGAACAGTGGCTGCAATATTTTTATGATACTCAGTAATTTCTTCATCTTTCGATCTTGTCCTAAACCGACGGCGTAGCGTATCCGCGAAGCCATGCACCAGTCTGTATCCATCATCGGTGAGCTCAGCAATGCCATCAAAAAGCGCCAAATCAGGCTTGCCAAATGCGGCTAACCCCATCGTTTTACCCTCATGGCTATGGCTCTTAAAACCGCACAGTGCGGTAACCTCGCCATATAACCAGCCGAACGACTGGTTGATTGGAATGCTGCGCAACTTGTGGATTTTATTCCCCTCAAAGTAACCAATCATGCCGGCATTATCTTCACCCACCCCATCAAGCGTAATCACTACAGCATCATCATATCCAGGTGTCCTGACCGCGCTTGCAGCGTGTGACCGATGATGGTCTATATAAACGAGCTTTTTGTGAATATTCCCCTTAGAACTGAGGCTCGCAAGAAAATCGATCTGCCGTTGCATACTCAGAAAATACTCTCCATACGCACCGCACTCCCGAACCAACCTGCTAAGGTTGGCCTCTCGTATGTTCTGCATTAGATTCTTAAAACTCGATTTCAGAGGCCTATCAAATCCAATGGCTATGTAATCCACTTCATCAATCGTTATTCCCGCTGAACTCAAGCAATAATGAATTGATTTCTTGGGTACCATTTTAGGGGCATGCTTTAGACCTATAAAACGCTCCTCTTCGACAAGAGCAACCAATTCACCGTCTCGAATGATGCAGGCCGCCGTATTTGAAGAAATTGGAGCTGTCAAACCAAGTATGTTCATGACTCAGAACCTCTTTAAGCAATACAAATCAAAAGACCATTTCGGGAAAAAAAATGCGATCGGCACAGTCAACACTGAAAATACAAACCAGAGAAATCGGGGTCGAAATCTCATGGTCACAAGCAAGTCGTCACCCATACCGTCGGAATCAACCTCATGTCGAAGGAACTTAAAGCCACACATTCCTCTAACCGTGTAATTTAGCTTTCTTAACTCATCAACTTTCCACCCAGAAAGATGTATCTGAAGTGGATTACCATCCAATGATTTCTGAGGAATAAAACCATTAGGTGTCGTGACCAACACTTTTTTGCTCGCCCACTTCTCACATAAAGAAAGTACCTTAAGCCCTTCATCATGTTCAATATGCTCAAGAACTCCTATCAATATAACGGCATCAAATGAATTGGGCGGAAAATCTAACTCCATAATATTCTTAATAAGATATTCTGTATGTATTTTTTTTTCTCTTGATTTTTCAACGTATGGGATGTATGCCTCAACACCAACAGAGTACTCGATGGTTTTCACATATTCTAGTGGAGACGAAGGACCACAACCTAGGTCAAGGACAGTACGACAATCTTTTAGGTCTTTTTGCAACTGCCTCACACTCGTAGGAAAGATATTAGCCAAGGGTGAATGGTAGATGTATTTTATCAGCTTAGTTGTAAAACTCACAGTTTGCCCCTTCATACCAAATAGAACATCTTAAAATTAAATTATTTTAATTTTATTCACTCAAACAACTTATTTCAATATTGAAAAAAACATATTATATTCAGATTAATATACTCATAAATACTTGGCATTTAAACGAATCCGTCTCGCAAGCACATTCCGCTTGTAGAAATCTGTTAGTGGCACCAAGAGGCGAGGTGGCGTTAATACGCAAATTAATGAATAAGCCAAAAAACGCGGTGACACTAAATTGCTCGGTCTGTAACTTACTTGGACGAATATTTCTCGCATAAGTTGGCGTAAAGTACCGTAATTTCGTATCTGAATAAATCCTTCACAATGGGCTGCCATCATATCTTTTCCTGATTTTAGCACATGATTGAAACGAGGCTCTGGGTAGATGGTTCGAAACATCTCCATCCATGATTCAGTTGGTGACTTCTTGTAAATCTCAGGGTTGTGTCGGCACATACTTTCCCCGATTCGGACCGCGACAGTGAAGTCCTTAAGCATTAGGGCGGGCCGTTGCTTTAACATGTCGGCAAATAAGTAGAGATGGGTGGTGAAGATATCCGGGTGAAATGCAACGCGTATCAGTGTGCGCCGAAAAGCCAAGCCGGAGATCTGTCCCGCCGTCTCGAAAAGGGCACGAATTAGCCCACGATCGCTATCAACTGTAACAACAGTGTCTTTTTTCTTGTTGAACGGCAGAACAGCCCTTACCGGATGAGAGGGGCTCTCCATGAACCAATAATAGGGCCGAGTAACCAAACCTATTTCCTGATGCGTTTGAAAAGCGTTCCATGTTAAACTGAGCGCACCTTGCAACAATATATCATCGTCTCCCATCAGAAACACGATTTCGCCTAATGCATGTGAGGTACCAGCTTCTAGGTTTCCACGTAACCCGAGATTGCTTTCATTTCTAAAATATCGGATGCGTTCGTCACCAAATGATCTAGATACCTCCTCGGTATTGTCATCAGAGCAGTTGTCTGAAATAACAAGTTCAAAGTCCGAGAACGACTGGCTCAAAATACTCGTAATACAGTCACGCAATAACGAAGCTCTATTATATGTAAAAACGACAACGCTAAAATATGGCGATTTCATGTATCAGCACCTTAGATTAATGGTGTTGTTGGGTTGAGCTAGTACTAGCAGGTTGGTGGTATGTATTTAAGTTACTTGAGCCGTAATTTTTTCTAGGCAACGAACGGAGTTGCCGCTTAAAAAGGCTTCGTAAGTCTTGCATGATGAGCCTTCAACTAGGATAGCGTGCTGCGCAAACACATAGTTGATTCTGACACTCGTGTAGCAATAGTATTTAGGGTTGTGCGCGTATCCAAGGTCTCGCTTTTGGGCGGGGTAGCAGCCGCCGCTTTGCTCGAAGCAGCTGACTAAATCTAACTTGGCCTGACGGCGCTCAAGGACATCTCGCGGATTGCGAGCCCTAATCGGGGTTTCGAAATCCTTACAGTCCGGGTTGAAGGAGCCCTCAAACGCCGCGCCGAGAGCGTGCGCTACTTTGTGGGTGTGCGGACAAATACTTAATTTCATGAGCTTTGCACCACCCGAGGAATTGACTGGCCTATGCCTAATAGCCAGAACCGCATATCTAAACTTACACTCGACCATGAATAGCATTGCGCACGTTGGTGCGCTAGCAAAATCACATCCAAGTTGGCTTCCGTTTTGGTGTTGCGCAGAAGCGCAAAAATTGCCTCTGCAAACGCTTGCTGGTTACCAAGCGGAATTGTGGTGATCGTTCCGCCAAACAGCTCTTTGTAGACCGGTAGGTTCCAGGCCACAACGGGCGTACCGCAAGCCATAGCCTCGACGATGGCTATCCCAAAGCCTTCCTCATTACTGGGAAACACGAAAGTTCGAGCTCGTTTCAGTATGGCGTAGATTTTCTCGGTTTCAACGTGCCCTAGCAGGTCAACATTATCGTGAAGGCCATATGCTTCAAACTCGACCGCCAGTTTCTCGCTAATGGCCTCGCTGCCCCCGCCAATGATCGCGAGCCTTGCAAAGGGAAGTTGCTCGGTGACTTTTTTCCAGATGGGTGGTAGATCGAAAATGCCTTTGCTGGGATTTAGACGACCAAGGAAGACGGCATCATAAACATCCTGGTCAGTTCCCGCCGGTGCGGCGGCGATGTAATCTAGGTCAACGCCCGGTGTGATAACCGCAATTCTCCTGGAATCGAAACCTCTGGCGATAAGAGCGTCACGTACCTCACCGTTGATGTTCAACACACCATCGGCATGGCGGGCCAGTCCCAAGGAAAGGCGTTGCAACAGTGCTGCGGAAAAATTGACGGCTTTACTGCCAGGACGCGTGCTCCAGCAAGGATAAATGTGGAAGATGCACTGTACCCAGCGAGTGTTGCGCCAAAGTCGGCTGTACAGAAACGCCGGAAGGACATCGGGGAAGAAGTCCGAGCCGGAATAAACGATGTCGACCCTTCTGCCAAATAGCGATGCGGTGGCGTGAAGGGTTCTCAGGATATAGGCCAAGCCGATGGGTAACCGATCGAACCAGTCAGGAGTGGTCGAAAACGCGACATCCTTGACGACCTGTCCCACAGCTTTCTGGCCGTCCGGGTTGGTGAACCAGTGCAACGCAGAAAACGAATCCTGAATGCGGGCAAAGATCTGGATGGCCATCTGGTCGCCGCCACTCATGCCTTTTCCATGCACCCAGAAGGCATTAAGAAAGACTGCCAGCGTTGGTTTTGAGACAGGCGTGTTCATTTAGCTAGTGCTCGCTTCTGCATTCCGAGCTTGTTCAGGACGAACACGATACCCACCAGCACCCGTAGAAAATACATCCCAAAAGTTAAGTCCGGTCGTCGCAGCAGCCGCAGCCACTTGCCCTTTTCAGTAAAGACTGTCCAGTAACGATAGCCAAGGCCAAACTGACAGCGTATGTCCCGGTCGTCCCGGCCCCATTTTTCGATGTAGCCGTCAAACCCCTGGATGTAATAGGATTTTTTGCGCAGGTAGGGAACCAACGCAAATTCGGCTTCATTGTGGTACAAGCCAACGTATTCGGGCTTGAAGGGGACGCCATGCTCGGCAACAAAGTTCGCGAATTCCCAATCCCCTTTAAATGACTTAACAGCAATGGCAGGGAGTGCGGCTATCTTGGCGACCTGCTTGATTTTCTTGTCGATATCCCAGTCTTCGCCACTGCCCTTGACGAACAACGTTTCGTCAAAGCCGCCTACATTGGTGAATGTTGGACGATGAAAAAAGCGTGCACCGTCGATTGGTGTGCCGTCGTAGAAGCCACGTTCGAAGCGGCGCACCCGGCTGAAGTAGCGTGTGCCGAGAACCGTTTCCGAGACATGCAAGGCGGAGGCTCCGGTTCGCTGTAAATACTGGACGCAGCATTCCACCAAGCGTGGCGAAAGGATCATGTCCGCATCGATGTACATGACGTACTCACCGCTGGCCAAATTGATCATTCCGTGGTTGCGCTGGGCAGAGCGCTCCGGGCCTTTGGTGGCGACCTTGTCGGCCAACCGGGCGGAAATTTCCAGCGTGGCGTCGGTGGAGTGGTTATCCACCACGATGGCCTCTATGGACGTCCAACTCTGCGCCCGAACGCTTCGCAGACAATTGCCAATGTTTTTTTCCTCATTGCGGGTGGTGACGACCACCGAGACGAGGGGTTGGCTAGTTGTGGTTTGAGGAGCGCTCATCTCAGAATTTAGCGCAAACGGCTCACCAGCTCACCCTGCTTGAAGAAGCCGCGGATGAACTGGACACCGTAATAAAAGTGGGTAGCGGGGACGTAAACCAGCGACGCCAGGGCTACGAGAGGTCTTTCGTATTTCGCGATATCCAACAAGCCGGCCAGCAAAGCAACTCCATACAGGCCCCATCCAAACGTAAACAACTCGATGGTCGGTATTGGGATCAAGAACGCGGCGAGACTCAACAGCACGAAAACGGCAAAGGCGGACGGGATGAAGTACTTGAGCCGAAATGAAGTCTCGGGGTAATGCCGGGCGAAGTAGCCTCGATGCAGACCGTAAGCGCCGACTTGCTTGAGATGGGCGCGCAACCCCGCCCGGCGGTGATGCCACACGGCCATTTCGGGGACGTAAAACAGCTTTTTGCCAGTTTGCTTGATCTTTAAGCAGAGCCTGGTGTCCTCGCCCGGCCAGTACTTACAGTCGAAGCCGCCGACAGCGAGGAAGGTCTCCCGCCGCACAAGCAGATTGACCGAAGGCCAGTCATCCATTTGCCGCGCAATCCCAACGGGAACGTAGCGCTCGGGGGCGCCGCCGGTGAAGCGGCTGAGAAACACAGCACCTGAAACTCTCTGCCAGAAGGCATCGGAGGGGGGTGTTACGCCCGGCCCGCCCAGGGCGACAACCTTGGGGTCGGAGAAGTACAGGTTTGCCACCTCCAACAGGTTCGGTTCCGGGTAGGAGTCGTCGTCGAGGAACACCAGAATCTCACCTTTAGCCTGAGCCGCGCCCATGTCCCGCTTGGCCGCGGGGCCCACCCGCCCCGATGGAAAGACGCGGACCCGGCCGTCCCCAGGCCATTCGTTGGGCTCCTCCTCGTTGGGTATGACCATCAACTCCCAATCCAGCCCAGCCAGCCGCTGGATGTGGGGCACAGTCTCGCGGACGTAGTCATTGATTGACTTGACCGGGATGATGATGGAGAACATGGTCATTGTGGAAGTTGCGCGGACCGCATCAGGCCTCGGCCTCGCTGACGGGCGCAGGCATCGGCTGCTGCGCGCCTTCGTGGCGGGTGAGGTTGAATATGTGCTGGCGGACGCGGCGGATCGCTCGCAGCCCGTAGGTGAACAGGAACTGCCAGTCCCGCTTGCGGAAGCTCAGCAGGAAGCGCACCTGCCGGAGTATGAAGAGCGGGTGGAACGCCACCGAGTACATCTCCCGCACGGCTTGGTAGTACCGGTCATGCGGGATCGGGGTGCGCACGATGAGCTTGCTCATGTCGAAGTCGTCGTAATCTTCAGTCAAGAGCACGCCGTTCTTGATGCACTCTTGGTGGTAGGGGGTGTAGTCAAGAGGTGTGCACAGCGTGACCTGCAGCGTGCGGGCCAGGCCGCTGATCATCATGCGCTTAACCTCCGAGACGGTGTTGTCCAGCTGCTCCTGGGTCTGCCAGTAGTAGCCGACCATAATGGTCAGGTGCGGGTGCATGCCGTACTGGGTCATCCACTTCAGGCAGTTCTCCACGTGCTGCAGTTGGTAGCCCTTGTTCAGGCGCTGCAGGGTCTCCTCGTCCGCTGCCTCATACCCCAGCAAGATAAAGCGGAAGTTCGCCTCACCCATCAGGCGGATGGTGTCCTCGTCAAGGTACTCAAAGCGGGTGTTGATGCCGAAGTAGCAGCCGCGCTTGTGCAGGCCTCGGTCGATGAGGCCCTGGGCAAACTGCCGGGCTTCCTTGCCGCGGTACCAGACACCCGAGTCGTCAAAGATCTCCTTGACCCCATGCCGGTTGATCAGGTTCTCGTACTCGTCGAGGCTGCGCTCGACTGACATCATGGAGAAGGTCAGGTCGGGGCCGTTGTAGCGGCAAAACGTGCACTTGCCGAACATGCAGTCGCGGATCACGCTGCTGGCGTAGGTACCCGGGGTCTGCAGGAAGTTCCCGTTCTCGTAGGCGTAG
>Ga0214919_10002848_pt1 | contig 26751 bp, 35 predicted proteins | sample LL1503_MetaG_FD_177994 | JGI IMG/M metagenome (GOLD analysis project Ga0214919, IMG submission 177994) | Freshwater microbial communities from Lake Lanier, Atlanta, Georgia, United States - LL-1503 | ecosystem: Environmental > Aquatic > Freshwater > Lake | place: USA: Georgia | collected...
CACTAAATGGAGTCACCAATGACTAACTTCACCCCCCTGAGCCCCGCCGCGGAAGCGATAGAGGACGCCGCCTACGCGGCCTGGGTCATCAAGGATGACTCACGCAGCATTGCCATCAGCACCCTCCGGGCGCTTGCTGATCAGGCTGGCTCCATGAAGCACTGGCACATTGATCAGCTCCGCACCATTGCCGCCGAGCTGGAGGGTGCGGAACGACCACCAGCTACGGCTACGGCACTTGTTCACCGCATTTCAGCAGGAGGACACGGTGACTGCACCAATAACTGAACTCCGCGCTCTATGCGCCGAGCTACTGGAAGCGCTTCAGAGCTGGTCACCACACGGCGGCGGCCCACTGGAATACTGGGAATCTGAGAAGGAAGCACTCCTAATGGCTCGAGCTGAGAACGCATTGGCCCAGCCCGAGCCGGTGGCGCCCACCCCCATCCCGATGGCTGAGCGGTTGCCGTGCTTAGAAGATTGCGATGAGCAGGGTTGGTGCTGGCTCTGGGAACGCGACTGCGGCTGCAACGGGCGCAAGTGGTCGCTAGTAGATCGGGCATGGTCCCTCAGCCAGTCAGATGAGGATCTATCTATATACACCCACTGGCTCCCTGCCAACGCCCTACCCACCCCCGATGCCACCGTCCATGACTAAACTTTCCCCCGTCGCGGAAGCCGTATGGGAAGCCTTCAACCAAGACGAGCCCGGCGTGTTTATTGGCTATAACGATTGCCTTGCCGCCGCCCTGCGTGCTGTTGATAGAGAACTCGCTTCTTGTCTTTTTGTTGGTCCCGATGAAGGCAACATTAAGCGTGTGATTGATGTCAGTGATCTACATGACCTTATTGCCGAGCTGGAAGGTACTAATGGCTGAGATTAGTACCTACAAGCTAGATGCAGCTTTTGTGGAACTACAAGAGTTTGATCACTTTGCTAGGCCCCATGACTTCATTGAAGTCAGCCTGTGGAACAACGGAGAAGGCTTTGACGCCCACTTAAGCACACGCGCTGAGCAGGTCATTCACCTGACATGGGGTGAGTTCAAAGCACTCAAGAAGCTTGTCAAGGAGCTAGGTGGATGACCACTCCCCTGAGCCCCCCCGCAGAGGCAGTGTTGGATGCTATTAACAAAGCACTTGACGAAGCTCCTTGGGACGTAAGTTTTCTGGCAGGTGCTAGTGCCGCCGCCGCCCTGCGTGTTGCTGCGGATCGAGTGGCGCCGTCTGACTCCAATGAACCACGAAACTACCTGCCCGCATTGCTAGAGTGCCAACGCATCCGTTCAGAGCTTCTGGCCATTGCCGCCGAGCTGGAGGGTACTAATGGCTGAACCATTTGCATGAGACATGGCTCATGAAGATAAAAGTTGTCAGTGATTTACACCTAGAAACGTGTTGCCAAGGGCACGGAGTTCCTGACCTCGGCCAAGGTGATGTTCTCATTCTTGGCGGAGACATCCTCTGCGCCCGACACTTCAAGAAAAGCGGCACTCTCCAAAAAGTCTATAATGACTTTCTAAAGAATTGCGCCGACAACTTTAATTGGGTTTTGTATATCACAGGAAACCACGAAGCGTATGGATACAACTACGAAGGAACCTGGAACGTTCTTAAAGAAAGTCTTCCAGAAGGTATTCACTTGATGGAAAATAGTGTAATAAAAATTTCCGATTGGACATTCCTTGGTGCGACTTTATGGACTGATTTTCGCAATGAGAATGCTTTAGAGATGATGGAAGCTTCTCAATGTATGAACGACTACAAAATTATTCGTATTGGCTCCAACTATCGCAAACTAAATCCTGATGACACCTTGGGATTCCACAGGAAGTCTAAGCAGTTCTTTCTGGATACCTTGCCGACACTTAAAAATCAAAAGGTTTGGGTTTGTACTCACCACGCGCCATCGCACCAATCAATTCACCCAAAATATAGAAGTTCTGGCATTGCTAATGGCGCATACGTAAGTGATCTCGATGATTTAATTTTGTCTCATCCTCAAATTAAATACTGGTCACACGGTCACACACATGAAAGCTTTGATTACAAGATTGGCGATTGTCGAGTGGTTTGCAATCCTCGCGGATACTACAACGGATTCAATTCAAGCGACTTAAATCCAAACTTTATCGCCAATCTTGAAATCATTTTAGACGATTAAAGCATCAAAACATATCGTCAATATCTTCCGGCTTGTAGTCCCACGACTGATACATTCTAATTTTTTCTCCATTGAGGCCATCGCTGAAGCTGCTGGTGATCAGCCCTTGTCTTCTGGCTACTTCCAGCATCTTGCCTGTGCCGGCAATGTCATAGTTACCGACAAGGGCCGCCGCTTGACGCCTGGAGAAACGCTCATGCTTGCGCATGCTAATGGCATTTACAACCTTATCCAGCTCCTCTGAAGTGCCACCTATTGGACCAGCATATTCCCAGCCATAGTTCAAGGCATCACGACGCAACACATGCTTGCCCGTGAGGCCACTTCGGCTTTTTAACCATTCCAAGTTGAATTTATTACTGTCAAATTCATTGTCTGACTTAGACAACTTAACCACTTCACTCACGTTGTCTACAAAGCTTGTAGAATCCCTCAGGCCACCACTTTTGTTCAAATGGTGAAGAATAAGGATAGAGCAGTTATAGTTATTGGCCAGGTCTCGCAGTTTATAGATAACGTCGCCAGCATTGCTCTTTACTAAATCTACGTCCATGCCAGCAAGGCATGCTGTAAGACTGTCAATGGTAATGAATAATGGTCGATGCTTTCTCACGTAATCTTCCAGTTGTTTCATATGGGCAAATCGCCAGGTCTCCCAAAAGTTGATAGTACCTGGTTCCAATCCAGCATCTTCATATCCAATAACGCCAAGCTTTTCACTGGTATCTACCAATGGCTCATCACTCTGAATGATCAAGCTTTTACCTTGCATGCATCGCCTGCCGCTCCAGGGAGTGCCTAGTGCCACGTGCAGCGCCCAGTTGTAAGCAATTGTACTTTTACCCTCTCCGCCAGAGGCTGCAAGCAGCATCACGCTTCCCAATGGCATTATGCCTGCAATTAGCCATTCCCTTGCCTTATCAGAGCCAGCAATGGCAAGGGCATCGATAGTTTCCATTTCTTCTCTGCCATAAATACGACCCTTAACGTCCTCGATAATTTTCTCAACATTGTGCTGGGGCAGCTTCATGGCGCGTTGATCTAGCCATGCATTTGTTTCGAACGCAATTCGGGCATCATTTGCATATAGCCCCACAAAGTTTTCGACGGCAGCAACAATTTCTTCGTAGGCCGGCTTGCCATCTTGATTCTTGTGGCGATTCTTGGAAACAATGGAAGCAAGCAGTTCATCTTTAGTGGCACCTTCTTCAATGTAATCCGCAAGATCGTAACCATTGCCTGCTGGTAAATTATCCCACTCCCAAGACTTCGGGTCGGCATATAGCCAACTGGCGCCAGGATTATCAGTTTCAATTTCAGCCATGAAGGCCACGCCTTGAACATCACGATCAGGAGCTAGGACAATCTTTTGTCCCCTAAAAAGCTGGCCATAATCACCGTTGGTCCTGTATTGCTTGCTTCCCCCTAAAAAAGTGACGGAAGGTAACTGAATGCCCCATACTGCGTCGCAAGTTAGTTCACCTTCGACAATGATGATAGGCAGTCCTGTTTCGCGACTTTTTGTTATCGCCTCTTCATACCTGTAAGGCAAGATATTTGCCTTCACCTCCTGTAGTTGAGTTTTGTGATTAGTGGCGTTAGGTTCAATGGTAGGGAAATTTTGCCAAATACGCTTATTGCCTCCTGCGTCGTCTCGGTGAACAATGACAACCTCCTCTTTCTTGTTGTTGAAATAACGAAACTGGTGGTGGCCAGTTGTTCTTGATGGTTTCTCCCATCGAACCAATGGGGCTAATGTGTTGCGGATGTCAGCCCTGTGCGCTGAACTGGGGTCGTGCCAGCAGTTGTAGCCTCCTGTGGCCTTGTTTATAGTGAAATCGTTACCTCCGCACGCTGGGCAGACGAACTTCCCGGTTTCGTTGCTGGGCTCCAACTGCTCTAGGTGATCAAGGATTGAAAAGGACATGCGGGCCAGAAGGGCTGAGCCATCATGGCATCCCTGTCGGCCCACTGCAACGACTGGGCTCCATAAGAAAGCCTGATGGCTCAGAGGCTTGCCAGCCAGCATGATGGGCCTATAGTCAGGGGGCACCAACGGAGGCCATGCCCAGAGCTCACTACGATGGCGGCAAACAACGCCGTCACTTCACTCTGTCTAGCCAAGTTTACGATCACTTGTCCAGCCTGGCAACAGAAGCCCAGCTCAGTCGATCTGAAACTGTTGAGCGCATCTTGCGCTCCACAGGCCCTGAATACAGCAGTATCGTCTCCGACGATGTCTGGCCTGAAATCATTGATCACACCACCCTTTTGCCGTCTCAGCCATTGTCATCATGAACCTAGCCGAACTTACCAAGATCTGCCAGCAAGCACACGACACCTACGGAGATATTCCTGTGCTGCTTTGCTACGAGCAATCAGCAATGGATGAGGGCTACGACGAATTAGAGACAGAAGGAATTAGTGACATCAGGCTCACAGAAAGCTGGGCATTGCCAGGATCAAGTCTGGTGACAGACGAAAGCGAAAAGCCAAAGAGGTTGGTTATTTTTTATGACAATCATTACAAGCTTGACTCTGCCCATCTTTCTCCCTTCTGATAATGACATCTTCTTCTGAATCACCGACCAATATGATGCTGGTCGAACGAATTTTAGGTAGCTTCCTGCCATTGGAAATATCTCTTGATGCTTTCACAAAGGCCTATGAACTCCCCATTGGGGAGCACGTGGAAAAGAACTACAAAGGCCTTTCCTATCTTTCCTGGCCGTTTGCTTTTCGCTACCTTAAGGAATGCTTTCCTTCTGTATATGTGGCATTTGAAGAACGCGAACACGGTTGGCCGGTTTTCGGTCAGGATGGTTGCTGGCTTTTGAGGCCATACCTAACAGACGGACAACGACGCACTACAGCGCTGGTCTTTCCCTTGATGGACAATAAACACAATGCTTTAGCAAAGCTTGACGCTCGTGCCGTCAGCGACAATATTCAACGTGCAAGCGTTAAATGCATTGCCACCTTCACCGGTCTCGGCCTCAAACTCTACTCAGGGGAAGACATCCCCAGGAGCGACAATGACTCGGCGACCACGGCCACAGGCTCGTCATCTGAGGAGGCAGCGAAGCCTGCTTCGAGGGCAAGCAAGAAAGCAGCGCCAACTCCAGCAACTGTATCTACAACTGGAGCAACTGAAGCTTCTGCCACCCCTGCCACCGTTGAGTTTGACGGCAAAGCAGCGCTTCTTGGATTCTGTAAGGCCAATCCCCTTGGCAAGGCTGACGAAAGATCCAGCATGATGTTAGGCAAAAATGCCTTGCAAAACCTTGGTCTCTCCAAGGGAGAAGACATCAAGGATGCCGAGATGTTTGCCAATGTGATTAGCACCCTGATCACTTCGTGGACAAAAGATGAAGGAATCAAGATGGCAAAAGATGCAATGGAAAAAGAAATTGATGACTTGCGAAGTGCCTGCCTGGAGGGTAACGCAATTGAATGGACGAAGGATTATGTGATAAGAAAAAAGTAAGCAGGGCTGCGGCCATGCTCGCAAAAACCTTTGCGGGCATGGTTGTATGTAACAAGGACGGATCTTTATTTGACAGCCCTCTATGACTTCATTCAAGCACTTCCATCCACAGCGCATTAGCTTAAACGGAAAAAGGCACTATCAATGTCTTGATTTTCCCAACGTGCCCAATGGCATGCTTTTGCCTTCTGTTACCACGTTCTTGTCTGCATTAGCGCCAGCTTCTAAAATTATGGCACTAATGAATTGGCGCAAGAAAGTAGGAGATGAGGAGGCAAATCGTCGAACTAGACTAGCGGCCAATCGTGGCACTTGGCTTCACGCTGTATTGGAGGATTGGTTTGGCGGAGAGGATGTTGAGCATCATCTTGACAAGGCCCCTGATTGGCAGCCATACTTCAAGGCAGCAGAACCGTTCCTCGCAGGAGTGAAGAGGCCGTTGTTAGTGGAAAGTGCTGTGTCATGGTTCAATGCTGATCTAGGCATAGGGTTTAGTGGCACCTTGGACATGGTGGCAGAGATGACCAGCGGAGCCATTGCGCTGGTTGACTGGAAGACTAGCTTCAAGGAGAAGCCAGACTATCAATTGGCGGATTACAAGCGCCAATTAGGCGCTTATTCCATGGCGGCATCTCAAATGTATCAACAACCAGTAGATGAAGCATGGTGCGTAATAGCCTGTTACGACCCGGAAAACAAAGAAAGCGAGCCAGTTCTGCAACTGGTGCATCTTGATGGCTTCGAGCTGGTCTGCCAGCAGCGAATTGTTCAGGACATGGTAAAGAGATATTTCATAGAGCACTACCCAGGCGGCAAAGCATTTGCGCTTACCGTCGATAAAGGGTAAACTTAGCAAGCCCAACTGGGCACCAACCATCATCCCCTAGGGAGACACCATGGCTAACAAGCCGCCCATCACTGCTGCCATTGACCTCACCCCTGACGTGCTTAAGGCCTTAAAGGAAGCAGGTCCAAACGAGCGAGGGAACTACAGCCTCGAAATGGCCGTTTGGGATAACACCAAGCGATCGTCCGATCGAGCTCCAGGATACACGGGCTCCGTAAAAGTGAAGGGCCAACGCGATGGCGCAAAGGGCTATGCCAGCGTCTGGGTAAACGAAGCCGAAGATGCATTCTGATGGGAAGTTTTCTTTGCGACAATCAAATACAAAAGCTTGCTGAGCTGGATGTATTTTTGCCCTTTGTCGGAGAGAAGCAACGTACGCTTGACTATGGAGTAAAGGCCATTTCTTTTGGCCTTTCCCAAGCGGGCTACGATATTCGTTTATCTCCGGAAGAGCTGTTAGTTTTCAATGGCGCCAACAAAGCTAACGCCATACTCGACCCCAAGTTAAGCGATCCAACTCTTTGCTATGCAGCACCAAGAGCTATTGACGGCAGCACTTTCTTTATTCTCCCTCCCCATAGTTTTGGCCTTGGCGTCAGTCTTGAGCTGATTTCTATGCCAGATAATGTATTTGCCATTGCTCAAGGCAAATCCACCTATGCAAGGTGTGGATTGATCACTAATATCACGCCAATCGAACCTGGATGGAGCGGTCATTTGACTATTTGCCTTGTCAATCCGACAGGATTCTCCATTCGCATCTATGCAAATGAAGGCATTGCTCAGGTGATGCTTTATCGCTTAGACGAAAACGCAGATAAGCCTTACACCGGACCCTATCAAGGACAAGGTGCTAGGGTAAGACAAGCCATGGTCTAAACATTGAGCGCTCTTGAAGACGACTTTCACAGCCTTTGGCAAGCCCACCATCCACAGCTTATTCTTGAGCGAGAATTTTCTGATATTGATGCATGGGAAAGAGATTTTCAAGAGCGCCACTTAAAAAGCAAGCGATCTAAAAGGTACCGACTAGATTTTGCTCACCCTCAAAGCCGCACGGGCATTGAAATACAAGGCGGAGTTTATATTCGTGGGCGGCATGTAACTGGATCAGGGTATGAGCGTGATTGCCAAAAGTACAATCTTGCTTATACCAGTCAATGGACAATCTTCCTTCTCACTTCTACCATGGCCAAAGAAACCGCTTGGCTCTCTTTGGTTGCGGAGCATATTGCTGCACAGTCTCTGCGGCTTCATTGAGAATTTCGTCAGCCGCACGCAAGTCAAGCGCTTGCTTTGCCAGTGTTTGACGAAGTTGCATATTTTCAAGCATTACTGTTTGAAAAGCTGTCTGCATTGATGCCCAACCCTCCAGCAACTGCTTGGACGCAGTTTTTAATTGTGACAAGTCAGAACAATTGTCAATTGCACGACGATTGACCGTCATTGCAAATTCTCGCTCCGCAGAATGCTGAAATGGGCCCATAGTACCATGAACTGTTTTGCCATTGTACTTCATTTCCATTGCAATGCCGAAGACCATGAGTCGATTCTCATTTATCGTTAGGCTAGGACATCGGGATGGACGCAACAGCTTTGCCAAGGCCGTGGACAAAGGCGAAATCACCGCAAACACTGGTTCGGAAAGCCCTAGGATATTGCATCCATCCAGCAAAAGGCATAGAATGCGGCGGTTGCCTCGGGATTATGCATGGAGCATTGGAGAGCGAGTGGTGTTGGTTGCCTTCACGGCAGCCGGACTGGTTCCAACAAGCTTTTTGGGAGACTTCCAGGGCTTCACTGGTCTCAATGGAAGGAAAAAAGCTGTCGTCACCTGGGACCAGGAAGATTCTTCTGTCTCTGATACAGTGGCAATTCAACGCATCCGTCCCATTTCCTTTATTCCATCATGACATCTGAAACTGAAGCAATTGCAAAAACCTTAGGCAATTTTGCTGGCACTGCGCTATCTATCTTTGCTATCTATTGCCTGCGTGCTTATCTGCTTAGCGTTTGTTGCGCAATGTTTTTCCCATTGATCACTTTAGGCTTTTGGCAATGGTTCTTAGTAGCATTAGCTGTTCGGACTTTGATTGCCCCATCTGGTATTACAACTGAAAATGACAAGTAATGAATGCTGCCCATTGGACGATGGGCAAAGTTACCTTGCCTTGGTGGATTCAATGGGAAATAGTCTTTCCGTTGTTAATGACGCCAGGCAAAGCTTTGATAAGGAAAGCACGGAATGGGCCGAGCAAGATGGCAAGCTTCTTCGCTACCTAGCCGATCATCATCACACGTCGCCATTCAGGGGGGTAGTTTTCAAATGGCGGGTGAAGGCTCCATTGTTTGTGGCTAGGCAATGGTGGAAGCATACAGTGGCCTCTAGCTATGTTGACGATCAGCTTGGCTGGAACGAAAAAAGCTTTCGCTATTGCTCCGCCGAGGACGCACAGTTCTACATGCCCAAGCAATTCTTGGCCCAAGCGAAAAGCAATCGTCAGGCCTCTGGAGAGGCCCTTCCTTCTGGAACCCAGCAGAGTGCCAAGCTTGAATGGTCAAGGGCTCTGGGGGCGGCCACAGCGGCCTATGCCGAGCTTCTGCTGATGGGAGTGAGCAAGGAACAGGCACGAGCCGTTCTCCCTGCTGCGCTTTATACCAGCTTCACCTGGACATGCTCCTTGCATGCACTGCTGCATTTCATCAGTCTTCGCAAGCAGGATGGCGCCCAAGGAGAGATTATTGCCTACGCCAATGCACTGATCGAACTGGGCTCACCAGTGGCACCTGAAGCCTTTGAGGCTTTTGCCGCAAACAACTATCAATTCTGAACCATGCACGACATTATCAACAATCCCCAGCACTACACAGATCGCCGCTTTGAAGTGATCGAAGTGATCGAAGATGCAATTGAAAAGGCTGCTGATCCAGTGTCTGGCAATTGTCAGTCCCAAATATTGCGCTATATCCTACGCATGTGGGACAAAGACACTCCATTGCAAAATGCAAAAAAAGCACAATGGTATCTATCAAGATTGATTAACAAGCTTGAACATCAGCCGGAAGAATCTTACAGACTGGGCTAAAAAGTAGAATGGCCTCCCTTGCTCAGACAAGTCAGCGAGGGCGGCCAGGACATGGCTAAATTTGAGTGTTCGTGTATCGGTAACACTCGCTGCTGTTGTTCCATCCACTCCTCCCATGATCCAATGGCGCTATGGGCACTAACAAAGCTATTGCTATGCACCCAAGATAGCAACGCTTGCTCTCTTTCCATTGTCCAAAACTTTTGCGGACGCCACCACTCAAAAACTGGCAAGCTTCCTTTTGCTGCATTGCACGATAAGCACGCAGGAGCATTATTCCACTTAGCAAAATGCGGCCCACCCTTGCTCTTGGGTACAATATGATCAATGGTCAACTTTTCATTCCATTCTCCGCAATAAGCACAAACACATTGACCTAGGAATCCTTTTTTAGGATAATCCTCAAAAATACTTTTACGAAATCTACGTTTTGCTTCGCCAGGGCGCAATTCAGAAAGAGAATACAGAAGGAGATCGGCTTCGTTTCCCTTTCCCATGGCAATAATGCATTGTCACTGCATCAAGCCTAGTCGCAAATCGGCAAGGTCGCGCAAGCAGTTAGAATGGAGAAAATTCTCTTGCTAATCCATGGAAAAGTGGCAGAATGCATTGGCTAATTTAGCAGTAAGCATTACTGCTGGCATGCTTCTGGCTACAGGTGGCATGATGATGAGTATTGGCAATCAACAAGTAAAGATTACTACGCAAGTGGAAAATATAGCGGAAAAACTTGATGCCCTCACTGAAAACATAAAAAACCTTGAGGCTCGTGTGCGCTCTTTGGAGATTCGGCGCTAGGATTTAGTGGACTCTTTTACTGATCGCCATGTCTGGAGTTGAATGGTTTGTTGTGGGCGGCATCATCATTGCCGCCTTGGACCAAGTGATTCAGCACACACCCTGGAAAAGCAATAACGTCGTTCAGCTTGTGCTGACTGGCCTCAAGGCAATTTTCCGAGTGAAAAGCTGATGGCAGCCAATGAGCAATTCTGGAACGAGTGCTTTTCTATTGCCCGGCAATGTGGTGCTCGCTTTCCAGAACTTGTGGCTGCGCAATGCTGCCTAGAAAGTGGCTTTGGACAATACGTGTCTGGTCGGAATAATTTTCTTGGCCTGAAAGGTAGCGGATCCAGCGTGTCTACACAAGAGTGGTACGATGGTCAATGGGTGAATATCACTGATGGCTTCATTGACTTTCCTAGTCTCGCGGCTTGCATAGAATACTTGGTCACAAGGTGGTACAAAGACTATCATCAATTCAAGGGCATTAACAATGCACCCAATCGCTATGCTGCCGCTCGCATGCTGAAGGATCAGTCCTACGCCACTGATCCAGATTATCCGGCAAAGCTGTCGCGTTTAATGAAACAATACTCTCCTCAATCCTCCCTTCCAATGATTGGACCAACCAAGCGCCCTCAAGATTTTGGTTTCAAGAAGGGTGACTTTCATCTTATTGTCAACGACATTAGTGAAACCATGAAAGCTTTTTCTTACGAAGGAAAGCTTCTATGGGAAATCCCCTGTCTAGCCCGTGGACAATACAGCGATTTTGAATTTAAGCTTACCAACTCTGATACGCCTGTCGGCTTGTATAAAATTGGGCAAATCTATAAAGATTATGATAATGTTGGAGGCACTCCTGAATATGATCGTACCTTGATGTCATATGGATGGTATAGCTTTGATTTGGTAGAGCTGGAGAATCAAGAAAACAAGTTTGGCCGGGCCGGCATTATGATCCACGGCGGGGGATCGGCATGTGGTTGGCCTGGCGCATGGGCACCTACTCAACAACTATTTCCGACCCATGGTTGCGTGCGCTGTAAAAACATTGATCTCAAAGACAAAATTCTTCCACTAACCAAGACAGGCACGGTATTTGTCAGCGTTTTTCAGGAAGGATGAACAAAGCAGCGTGGTTCAATGCGGTTTGCTATGAGGCTGGTTTATGGGCGGTGCAACAATGGCCTTCGCTGGCTGCCAATCCATGGTTCAAGCGGCTTATGGAGTATTGCAGGTCTGATTGGGCGGAGTGGAAGACCACGTTTGTAATGGAATCCGTAGATCGCCAGATTGCGCCCCTGATAGATCAATGGCACGAGGAGGGAAGACTTGCCACTGCAGCAAAGCTTGCAGAAAAGGCTCAGGAGCTCTTCCCAGTGGCTACAATTACAGCACTGCCAGATGCCATTGTTCCGTCAGTCATGATTGTTCACAGTGCCCCAGAGGACGCCAGTGATGCAATCAAAGCGCTTGGCGCCGAACTTCGCATTACATGGCAACTTCCCGACACAAAGTAAATCTTATTCACAATGGAAGTCGTAATCGGTTTAGCTTTATTTTCCGCTGGTATTGCCCTGACTAGCCGTCTATACTATCAATTGGTCCATCCATGCCGATCGACTTGCGAGATTGCATCTTTGCGTCATCTTGATGAATAAGATCGCGCAATTCTAAATAATAGTTCAATCCATCAATATAGTCCACTTCAAAGACAGCGTGCATTGCGTCAGCGTAAGGCAGCTTGTCGATCACTTCGGCCTTGTGCATCAATTTAATAACCTGCCGAAACGCTTGGCTTCGTTGCTTGTGACTTAAACTGTCCCACCAAGCATCATCTTCGGCGCGTTGCCATCTTTCGGCGGGGTGCCAGTCTGGCGACATATTCAGACTCAACGGTTCTCGGCCAACTGTACCAGATCAAGCCCAATCAGACAACTTCCACCCAGCCAATCATTCCAAGCGCTTGAGCATTGGCTCCACTATCCACGGTTAATATCAACGTGTCACTCACTCCAGACGCATCCTGGCCAAGAGACAGTCGAATGGCAGTGTCCATTGCATAAGTGGCAGATGAGTCTTGAGAAATAAAGCCAGAATCCACTACAGTGCCGCCAGTGGCAGTGCCACTTGTTGTCACCTCTACGTTTCCGCGACCATTAGAAGCTGCTGTCCATGTTACGCCGGACAAGGTGGGATTCAAGCGCAATCTCCACAATATTATGTCATTAGAGACAGCGGCGGTAGATATTTTTACGGGAAGAATTACATTATTGGTACGACCGCTTGCCATGCGAATACCAGCAGTTATTCTTTCTCCTGATACATTTGGAATAGAGGCAAGGCTATGACTAACAGAGTAGGTGGCTCCATCTGGTTCGTATCCGCCTTCGCTCAGTACACTGCAACAAATATGCTTCATCGTATGGGATGATCCCTGGGAGGAACTATTGTGAATGCGGTATGACAGCGGCAAAATAGCAGTGGCCATGTACGTGCTATTTAGGACATTGAAGTGCCCAAATTCATGACAATAAGTGATTTCGCCATTGACAACAAAGCCAACTCTTACTCTTCCCACCCCAAGCCATTCAATGTCTGCCGTGAAAATTTGAGCCTTTGAGATGTCAATGGAGGAAAGTGTGTCGATATTCCAGTCTGATTGGTTCACCACATCCTCGACCACTGAGCCAGTCGTATTACTCCTTACCACAAATTGAAGAGTGGTTCCACTAACTCGCAGCATGACACCATTGTCATCATTGAAAAAGCCCACCTCCTGAGTAAGGCCACTGGTCGGAGTGGCACCAACAAAGCTTTGCAAGATCATTAAACTCTTCCCGGCCTGATAGGGAAGGTTTTGCTTTGTTCTTCGCAGTACAGTATCGCCAGACGCAGTGGAGACGGTCATTGCCACACTACTTTCGTTGGTCAAGAAAGTAGATGTGCCACCGCCAGTCAAGCTGTCAAACCATTGGTCTGGACGCTTGTCATAGCGCATTGTGCTATCAAAAAGCGTAAACGGAAAGCTTACCCTCGCTCGCCCAAAAGCATCAACCGCCCCACTGTCCGGTCCACTTTGTAGAATTCGCCCACGGTGATCAGCTTCAATGTGAGTCTCAAATTGCACGCCACCAGCAACAATTTGTCCCATGGGCCTTCCTTTATTAACCTATTGTAATGGCTTATTAGCCACCTTGTCCCCTTGTGGGCTTCTTCCCCTTGCGTCGTGGGCGTGAATTTTGTCCTTGACCAATAGATGTAGTCTTTGGATGTGAGATGACAACATGCTTGGCGCTAGCTACGCCAGTTTTGCTTTTGACTGCCATTGGTCAATGGGAAAGAGATAGTGTAACGCTTTTTTCCATTGCCATCGCTCTAGTAACAAGATTGGTCCCGGCCTAGTTCAAAGCCCAAATCCTGACGAGGTGAAGCCATTGCTAAAGGAAACCACATCACCAGAAGGCACTCTGACAGGAGCGGAGTTCCAATCGCTGTAGCCAGCGCTGGTGATATAAGCGGCTAGCTCTTCAGTGGTAGTGGTGGCGTTGATTGCAGCAATTCTGATGCCAGCAGCATCACGGATAAGTTGACGGTCAGCCTTGATGGCGGCATCCATCGGCTTGCTGTTGTCAGCTTCACGGATCACCTGCCAGTCAGTAGGCGCCAGTAGTGTGTTGGCTGTTGTGCGGGTGGTGCTGATCCACTGCTCAACCAGTTGGCCGTGGTCCTTGGGTAGATCGGGACTCCAGTAGAAGCGTTGATCATATGGCGCTGGATCGGGCGCCTCGGTGATGCCAATTGCATCCCGCTCCTCGGGGCTAGCAAGCCGCAGCCAGTTAGCTGGGTATTGGATGCCGGTTTTTGGATCAGTAAATGCGCTGTCAGGACTAAGCGGTTGATTATTGAAAATGAACATGAGATGTATGCAATGGGATAAGTCTAATCTAGGCTAGAAGACGTGTCCACTACTCACCTAGCGCGGGAGTAGTTGAGGGGGGATTCGGCCCAAGCAAAACCGACGTAAGTGTTTCCGTTTTGGTTCCACACAGCATCGACATCTCGCAGCTTGAAGCCATTGGATAAAGCATCAATCACGTTCCTATCGGATGCTTCAGCAGAACTGGAGTTTGCTTCTAGGCGGTTGTTCATTACGTTATAGGTGTTACGTGCTGTGTCGAACAAATACCAAGGTCCCGTTGTATTGGTGACCTTCAAAAGTATTAACCGTGGGCGGAACCCAAGGTACACAAAAGGCCCATCGCTCGATCCATTCCCGCTATACGAAAAAGCATTAGAGTACCCGGTTACTGGGGCGAAGCAGTATGCTACATACGTGCCACCGCTTGCATTACTGCCACCATCATTTAGGATGCTAAATACAGTTGAAGTGGGTGCAGTGTCGTTCCACAAGCCTGAATACGGACCGCCCTTAGCGTTTGTTACATTCAGTTCAAGATAGTAACTAGCCCCAAGGTCTTTGTGATACACCTCCCACGGCCTTGCTGCATTTCTCTGCTTGACAATTAGCAAACTTGGCGCAACGCCTAATCCATGCCCCACCGTTGCTGCGGATCCCGTACCTGTATAAGTAACAATCGAGAACCCCGCACTAGCATTAGCCCTCACCTGACTAGTGATGCTGGGTACTCCGGCAGAGTAAGCATTAGCGTTGATTGTGGTTGTTGTGGTGCCTGCGTCCCAGGCCCATCCAACATACGTCGATCCGGAAGCATTTACTCCAGATAGCGAACCAAGGCTGAACCCATCAGAGTTAAATGATGTAAGTCCAGTGGAGATTGATTGCTCTGCATCAGTACCATCAGAATACAGAACGGATGATGTACCACGAATTACGTCGTAGAGGTAGTGAGCTTGCGCAGAACTACGGCGTTTTAACCACACAAAATCAGGATTAAACGCCAAGCCAGTAATACTTTGCGTTCCTCCATTACCCGTATATAACGCAACATCCATCACCGTATTAGACTTTGTGACTAATGGCGCGGGCAGGTTTGTAGTGCAGAGGGACAGAAACCCTGACGGCGCTGAGAAGATAAAACTGCGTTGACCAAAGTTGGCACTAAGTTTTGAACCGCTGTAGTAGTAATTATCCTGGACAAATGGAACAAACTCACCATTTAGGCCACTAAATGCCTCTCCTGTTCCGGACGCTGGATCGCCGCCGCTCTGCCACACTCCGTCCTTGGAAAACCAAACTTTTCCAGCATTAAGGTCTACAGCAACACCAATTATGCACTCAGCAGTAAAAGCTGTTCCATAGGACTGACTTCCTCCAGAAGAGGACCATTTGCTACCCCCGCTGGCATAGAGATACGCTCCAGATGGATATAGACTTCCGGAGCTGGAACTTGATGGTGCGATTCCAATATCTACACCGCCGTCACTATAAGCGATTTCCCAGTAGAACTTTCCAGCCCTAAAGCCAACAGTGCCAACACTAGAACCAGTAAAAGCGTACCCGCATATTAACGCTAAGTTGCCATTGAGCAACGATGCAGTTCCATTTCCAGGAGAAGATGTCGAGCCGTAAGAACGAATTAAGGGATTAAATGTGCAATAGTTTCCAGAAGCTGTGGGGCTAGAAGTTGAGTTTGATGGGCTATCTCTTAGAGAGTCGCACTCTTGGTTGACAGTGTCGACTGTAGGATTAACAAGAGTTTGACCTGTTGCCAATGTACCAACAACGTCTCTCAGGACAACCTGAGACCCAGATGTAGAAACAACGAAAGCGCCCGGTAAAAACTGGTTGTTCACCAAAATTTGCCCGTCAAGCTCAATAGCCGCCCAACCCCAGTATGGTTGGAAGCCGCCGCCAGTATTGATATTTCCAACTCTAAGAGAGGTTAAAGTACCAGGGCCACCGCAATTTACCCACCCTTCCCCAATAGATCCCGTACTCCCAAGCCATGCTCCGTTGTTAACGCTTACACCATATGTAATTGTGCCGTTTGTCCCAGTACGAGCGTATACTCTTAAAGTTGAATACGCAACACCTGTCGAAGGAGTAAGAATAACGCCTGCATAATTGCTGGGAGTGGGAAGCCAAAGACTGCCTAGCGAAAGAATTGTAGAAGTATCCCCGTCCCATGGATCGCCATAAATGGCGTCATGTGGATTGGAAGTATTAAACTGTTTAATTGTTCCAGAGATAGAAGTGTTGACTAAAGATGCGTTGGATTGATAAATACGTTTTCCAGAACTTAAGGCGCCAAGCCCGCTAGCGCCCGCAAACGTGACAGTTGTTCTGCCGGCACTCGGAGTGTTGAGGGAAACAGAAGAGATTAAGTCTGTGGAACGTGGATATTCAGAAACGCTAAAATTGTTCGGGGTCCAGTTGTTGCCCAGACCAGAAGTGTCCTTCCCTAAGGTGCTGGCGGTGTTGCTGCTGTTATCGTCAAATTTCAGATAGAAACCATTGGTGCCATAACTGCCGCCGCTAAATGCTTTAGGTATCCACTGCCCGGTGGTTGCGTCAGTCTCCGCAAATGATGCCGGGGTAAGTGCTTGGCCGTCGATGAAGTAAACGTCGGCTAGGTAGCCGTCGAAGTAGTCTGTTGACTGCCTCCTGCCTATCTTATGCTCAACATTTCTGTTAACGCCGTAATCGGTATTAATAGTTGGATCACTGGAGGTCGTAAATGCAGTAACTTGTGCCCCATTTACATAAATTTTTACTCTATCTGCGCCAGTAGATTGTGTTGTGTCAAATGCGCAAACTACATGCATCCAAGCTGAATAATCCCTATAAACTGCTGTGGTACGGCGAAGCCATACAGTGTCTGTTGCCAAGCCAATTTGATCTGAATAAAATGTGAGCTGGAGATAATTGGCTTCCGCCAAGCTAGAGCCGTCGTAAGCTTCAAAGAGGGGGACCCAGCTACTGTTTATCTTGCTCCGCTTTGCCCAGCCGCTCCAAGTCCAAGTCCTACGGTTACCAGCAGATGCCGGAGTCCTAGACAAATATGCACTATCGACGCTGCCATTGAAGCGGAGGGATCTACTCACTTGGAGTCCGCCAGCAGCGGCAGCAGATGCCAGCAGTAAAGGATTAACAGAACCTGGAACAATCATGAGACGGTGTTGGTAAGCAGTTGGGCGGTAATGCGGCTAGAAGATTCAACGTAATAAGCAATCACGTTTACGCTGCTAAGCGTGGTACTCACGCTGGGCGCACCACCTTGGAACTTCCAGTTGCCTCCATAGGCAACGGTGGCCGCAGTGCCGCTGTTTTGAGTGATTGTCACAACACCAGACTGGCCAGCAGTTTGATTGCTTGGATTAGCAAGCGTTACCGCCCCACCTGCGGGCAAGCTAAGGCTGAAATTATTGGCAGTGGCAAGATCAAGTGTCGTCGTACCGGCAGATACAGCGCCCAATGCTGATACCGTCCCACGCTGAGCAACAGTGAATGACTGAACGGCATTGGTTGCCGCAATGTTTGTGATGGCGCCCGCATTGCCGTTGACGCTTAAAACACCGGTATTTGCAATTGCAGTGCCGGTAACGCTGATGCCACTGCCAGCGGTGGCAACTGTAATGTTTGCGGTGCCATCAAAGCTAACGCCTTGAATGGTGCGAGCTGTAGCCAATGCCGTGGCGCTGCTAGCAGTACCAGTCAGGGTTGCAGTGATTGTGCCAGCGCTGAAATTACCAGACGAATCGCGAGCCACAATAGCGCTCGCCGTATTTGTATTTGCGGCAGTAGTGGCGCTATTGCTGACCTTGCCAGCAGTAGCAATGGTGGCCAACTTGGTGTCTACAATCCCAGCGCTGGCGTTGATGTCGGCATTGACAATCGAGGCATTGCCGCTGACGATTACGTTGCCCGACTGATCAGGGAATACGATGGCGCGGTCAGCCGTTGGATCAACCGCCGACAAATAAGTTTCATAAGCGTTAGCAGTGGAACCTTCAAAACCAAACGTGCCAGTAGTACCGATTAGTAATTCACCTGTTACAACTCCACCGGTTTTGGCGATCTTTTCGTCGTCTAGTTCTTGCAGTGCCGTTTGAACGTTAGTGGAAGCAAGGTTGCCATATGGCGTTACGGAAATGTTAGTTGCGGTTTGACCTGCAATAGCATTTGAAACGTCAACTAGATCCCAAGTTGCGCCATTGCAAATGATCATGTCCGGCGGCGCGAGCGCTACCACCGGTGCAGGTGACACGCCATTGCCCGATTCAGATACAACAACGTAATACTGGTTTAAAGTTGCCGAACCAGCGGGCAGTGCGTTGCCGACAACTAGGCCGCCTGCAGTGCCTGCAGTTGTTACAGATGCAACTCTATTTGTGTTGCCATTATACGTACCAGCATAGACAAGGTTCCCGCTGATGACTGTCAACGGTTGCCAGGTGTTGCCATCATAGATGTAGTAGTCGCCGTTAGTGCTATCGAAGAATCCCTGGCCCGTAAAGTCGGGCGTCGGGAATGTAACCACACCGCTGGTGCTACCTGCGCCACCAAATTTAATAGTAGAGTAATCGGCTAATTTAGGCCCAGTAATTGAGTTAGTGCCAAATAAACTGGCGCTTAACGTTCCTGTTGTGATCTTATTGGCATCTAGGTTTGGAATATCTATCACGGGGTCTAGCGTTGTGCCTGCGGTTACAATGCCCTTGGTGGTTACCGTCACCTTGGGATAGGTGCCAGCAGTAAGGCCAGCCCGAGCCGCCAGCGAAATGGTGCCGGTGTTGACAGCAAAATCACTGCCGACAATCACACCGCCTAACGTGCTAGACGTGGCTGCCGTAACGCTTAATACACTATCGCCATTTACTGAGGTGCCGGTGCCCGGACTAACAGCGCCGCGCACGCCAGCGCTAGCTTTAGGCAGATCAGTCGATGCCAGCGCAACTATGCCAGTCACGTGGCCTTGCTGATCAACGGTCACGCCATTGACGGTAATGCCTGACGCAAGTGAATTGCTATGGTTTAGTACGCCAGCGCCGGTAACGCTGAGGCCCGTGCCAGGCGAGATAACACCAACAACAGAGGCGGTAGCAAGGGGCACGTCAGTGCCAAGTAGCGTGGTGCCAGATGTCACGTGGCCCTTGGCATCCACTGTCACCTTGGTCCAAACGCCAGATGCGACCGTGCTGTTTGCGTGCTCAAGGCTACCAGTGCTTCCGTTGCGCTGAATTGGGCTAGTGGGTGCCACCAGTCCCAGAATTCCACTGGCCGCCGTTAGGCCGCTAGCCACGGGAATGCCACTGGTATTAAGCTTGGCGACAGTGACGGTTCCGTCGGTAAGATTGGTGCCACTGATGCCACTAAGATTTACTTTGGCAGCGGGAATAGAGCCATCGCTAATTAGCACAACCCCTGAACCTATCAATGTTTGAACTGTAATCTTCTTGGTATCTCTACCTGTTATTGAATATATGGGGAGTAGATCTGATGCTGCTGGCGCTGTTTCAGGGTTTAACTCATCTATCCGCTGGTTGGCCATTACAGTTCCTCTCCAAGTTCTAAAATGTCACCATCAGCGGTGCTTAGCACCAGTCTATCACCACCAGCCCTAAGTAGCAGATCTGCCCACGTAGTGGTTTGTACCCTCAGTTTAATCTCGCCTGTTGTTACAAACGTAAATCGACTTTCGATAATATCGGTTGCAGTGCACTTGACTGCTGAATTTGTCATGATACCATTAATCTCATACCACACCGCATCGTTTTCCGCGTTAGTTCCCGTCGCCTGGCCTTCGCGCAATAGATAAAGATTGGCCTTAAAGTCACTGCCAAATTGTTGGCGCAAAATTAAGTTATGTAAATATACCGCAATCTCAGTGTCGCCTGCAGTGGCATAGTCAAAAATACAATTAATGCTGCCGGATCCTGTGATCAATGTGCTGTATTGATTCCTGAATTCATCGCCAAGCCCAGTCGTGTCAACTGCTTCCCTATCGGTAGACAGTTCATAACCGACTATCTGTCCCAGCAGCCGAGGCGTTGCGTTTAAGATTGTGCATGTGATCGCAATGTCCGACGCTGGAGCGGCCAGTGCAACCCTGCCAGTCGAGGTGCCAGCAATGGCATTGGAGTAGGTGGTATATAGGCGCAGTCCGCCAAGTTGATCAACATTGACAAACCAGTTTCCCTTTGTATCGGTACATCCAGACACAAAAGATAACGTAGTCTTGCTGCTGAATTCAACAAAATCACCTGTCACAAGGGCGCTTGATTGCAAATCAAAGCCAAACCTGCCTTTGCTGGCGTCCACGTTTGAAACCTTGACTGTCCCTGTGATCGTGTCGCCACTATCCCTGATTAACTCTACGTTGCCAGATTCACCTACGTAGACCGTCATAAGGTAACTCCAGTCAATGGCCCGGTAAATTGAAATTGAATGCTAGCTTGCATTACTTCACCTACCGCACAGTTCAATTCGCCGCTGGTGATGATGACATTGCCTTGTATATACTTGCCGCCCCATCCAAGCTTAATTCCTATAATGTCAGATTCGCTAACGGCGCTTGTGCCAACAATGCGCGCTAGCAAAGGTTTTGGTGCATTATTTTGCGCCTGTTCATAATAAAAGATCGTAGCGCTACCGCTACACTGACGCAAGCCAGGCACGTAAGAGCGGTCACCATCTGTAAGCGCTGTGGTTTCCAGCGTGTCAACACTACTAGAAAAGCTCCAGCTTGAAACCTTGGCGACTGAGTCGCCGCTATAAGTCAGAGTGCCATCTTTGCCGCTGTAATAAGTCATGAATCAAGCACACCAATTAGCTTCACTGTAACCGACATACGGCCAGGTTTTACACTATTAAACTGCGGTGGTTCCGCATAACGGTATTTTAGCCCAAACGGCGTGGCGCTGTACCTAGCACTACCATAAGCATTGGGATTTGGGTCTGGGTAGTAACCGGTTAATGATGAAGCGGTAACAGAAGTACCAATTGGCGGTGGCGAGTCACTCGGATGCGGCACTACACCATTAACTGGTGATGCAGTTGTAAACCATGCCGTAGGATTCTTGGTTGTATCTAAACCAAAATAAAACGTTGTCCCAACAAATCCTGGCACATCAGTATAAGCTTGACCGTATACAAATTTACCGCTGGGGTTATGGAAACCCTGTGCCCCTGCTTTTGGTCGCTCCAATAAAGAAAACCAGTATAACGTCCCATTGCAAGCTAAATAATGATCATGAATTGATGCTGCTAAAGCATCAGTAATGTTGTTATATTCTAAGTCTAAAGTTTTATTAAATGCTTTATTGCCATATTGCACCCGCGATTCAATGCCGCTTTGTGAACGAAATGCCTTACTTGCAAAATCACCAGGTGACATTGACCGTGCGCTAGGCACAAGATCTGGAAAATTAGGGCCCTGGGGTGAACTCATGACTGCACCTCAATTGTAAATTTCTTATCGTCTAAATCTAGATAAGAAATAGCGCCTGCTGCATTGGTGCCAACATGGCTGGCGCCAATCTCAAGAAGGCCATCCTCATCATAGCTGATTGATTCGGCCTTGTATAATCGTGGGTATTGATCGGAAGCATCATAAACGGTAAATACTGCTCCAAAGAATTTACGGTCAGTCGCAATACCATTGCTATCAACGGTCATTGATCCTGACTCAACCTTGGGCATGCCAGACCGCCACCAATATACATTCACATTTTGTTGCCCATTCAGGCTGGTACTTGTAACTACCTTTCCGGAGTCTAGAATGTAACCATTTTCAAATGATGTAACATGTCGCGCTACACTAAACAACTTAAAATAAGCGCCTGGCTCAAGTGCGATAGATTCTGGTAGTGTTTTAAATGTAATAGTATGAGTGGTATTTGCCCTCACTTGAATGAGCAATTTAGCGTAAGTTTTGGCATGTTCTAGACTGGTGCAAAAACCAGTAAAATCCACGGCCTCGACTGGCGCCGCTTCTGTTGAACTAAGCAGTCGCACCAATACACTACGGGTTTCAGCAAAGCCATTTTCTATTTCCTGTCGATAATTGACTACCACCTGAGGTGCGATACGTTGCTCAGTGGAGTACCAGCTTACTTCGAGGCTATCTTCGATGATGTTACCATCAGTAAATAATGCGCTTACTGTTGGCGGTCGGTTGTAATCAATGGCATATCCATTGGTTAGTTTAGGGTCAATGGGATAAGTAGGTGCAAGTGATATTTTGCCTCCTTTGACTATAAAATCAAGCATAAAATATGGCGCATGTTGATAGGCCCATTCTCTGACATTTGTCTGGCTGGTTATTGCACCATCAAAAAACCAACCATTAGCTTGACATGCGCGGGCAGCAGCCCTGAACCCATCCCAGTCGATCATTGATTCTGGCACCAATGAGCCGGAGCCATATACAGTGGAACGTAATAGATCACGTAGGATCTCCGGGAACAAATGGCTAGCACCTGTGACGCTTAAATTTGTTGGTGAATTAACGTCGTCGCCGCTACTCTTAATCATCAATGGTATGCTGTGCCCCGTTTTGGCGTAATAACTAAAATTACTAAAGCTGTTCCAATCCTTGCCGCTACGTAATTGCATAGCACTAAGTGCTAAATTTTCATATCGTGGCGCCGTTAAGTTTCTGCGCTGTTCATTCACGTAGACAATTTGATGCTCAGGGCTATCTTCATGGCTACCTTCTTCTTCGCTGAATAGGTATACATCAGACACTGCATCCCATATTGATACTTTTGATGTATTGGCAGACTGCGCTGCTTTGGTTTCAATGCCAAGGATCATAATTGCTGGCAAGCTAGTGCCATTGACGGTAAATGTACTGCGGTATGTATAGTTGCTGCCGGGGTTTGCAATTTCTAGCTTTGTTATTGTTGTGATAGTTGTGTTGTATCTCATCCCTACACTCGTGCCCCCAGGCACATCTACAGAAAACGTATCTCCATTATTTACATTGCCATTAAAACCATAAACTTGAGTGGTTTCATTCACTTGCAATTCACTGATCCATCCATATTTAACGTTGCCGTATCCAGCGGTAATCATATCAGCATTGTAAACTGGATCAGCAACTTCAACGCTATACAGATCAATTATTACTAATATGTTGCTGCGATTGCTATTGTTGTATAGTGTTAATCTTTGAGTGGCTGTTAGGCCTGCGCTTGCTGGCAATGGCAGCCCTAAGACGTCTAGATGCAGTGAGCGCTGCCGCCAGCCAGTGGTGATCGTAGTGGCTGACTCTGCGTTAATCAGCTCCTCATGCCGTACTCGTACCGTCAAGCCCGAACCGCCACCGCCTGATGTGGCATAAACGCCTTCGGCTGGTATAGAACTGGTGGCCAATGAATTTGGCTGGATAGATGTAACTGCTGCGTTAGATGCTGGTATGGCTAATCTATCACCATAAAACATCACTGAATTTGTACCCTTCTCCCAGTCAATAGCAACTTCATCAGTGCCAGCATAGCTAATGCTAACTTCACCGTTGGTTGATCTAAATGTTTGTATGTTGCCGCTACTGGCATCTAAAATTCGTGCGCGCTGATGCCTTAAAATAAATTCACCACCTGACACTGGCACAAAGCGCACTTCATACATGTCGCTGCCTTGATAAAAGGCTAAACGGATAAAATTGAACTGAGCGACTGGCGCAATGCCTTTGATCCCAAATGGCCTGTCATATACTTTTTGCCATGGTTGTGAGCCAGTTGATTTGCGGTATTCAACGTAGAAAAATGAATACCGTATGCCGTAGTCAGAATAGGTACCATACGTTACAGTGCCTCCACCTGCCTCAATGGCATCTGCAAGTGATTCAGCCGGGATACCTGCAAAATTTACTATCCCATTGAATTTCTTATATACAGTTGATTTAATTCCTATTTCTACTTGATTGACAGCTCTGGTGGTAACTATATTCGCAATGGCAAGCTTTGAGATTGTTAGGTCAGTTGTAAATGCACCATAAGGACCAACGGACGCATAGTGATTGATGCTACCTACACCCAAAAGCATTACCAGGCCTCTGGATGTAATCCTAAATCTATAGCTCTTGGTAAATGTTCCATCGTATGGCGCTGTTGTGCTAGCACTTATGCAAACACCTTGCGCTGAGCCAATTGAGTAGGTTTCACCGATGGTAAATGCAGTATCCGCTTGTTCGCCAATTGTTTTTCTTTTGTTTATGATGTCGGCAACCCCCTGCGATCCACGCGGTGGTTCGCTTTGATCCGCATAAATTGTATATTCAATTTCATTGCCATCTACTTCGCGATTCTCCCTATAGACACCACTGATTTCAGTGTTATCAATTTTATTGATGCCGCAAAATGTGCCATAATAAGCCTGAACCTTGTATCGTTCTGCTTCCGCTAGCCCGAATGATTCGTACTGTTGTGTTGTTGGGCTGCGTGTATCCCATCGAACCTTAACTCGCTTGAATTGTAACCGCCAGTCCTGGCCATTACGTACTGGTTGATATGTACCAAATTCAGTGCTGCCCGTTGGCGTGCGAGTGCTGCTAAAAATAGCTTTTGGGCCTTCATTGGCATATTCAGCTAAAATCAAATCAGTGTTAAATCTTGGTGCTAAACTTCCGCCAATCTTATCGCTGTCATTGATTCTATTGTTTAATTCCCCGCTGCGGTAATAAATGCAAAGCTTAGGGGCTTGATAGTTTTTTAGTAATGTATCGCCGATGGCTAGACCTTCAAGGTCAGGTTTAGCCATTGCCATGGAGTTAAGTGCAAATAAAGCTACCAACTCTTGGCCATCGCCTTGGCTTAATAATTGACTCCACAGCAGTTTGGTTTCAGCGCGAACGCCACCAAACCATTGGCTGTTGAACTGTTCGCGCTTAGCAAACACCAACGGCGCCACCTCACCTAGTCGGGCTACCGGCTGAACTGAGGTAAAGCCGTCTACATTGGCAAATTTGCGGTTATTGCTTATATTTTCGCCTTCGAAGTTTTCTACGCTGCCACTGCTAGGATCATCCTGCCGTGGAATCTTTGGTTTAGGCGCCATTGCTGATGCGGCATAGCTAAGGCCTGCACCGACAACAGTCATTGCCAATGGCACAATCGGTACACACACCACGTCTGGAATGTGGTCATATGCAGCACTACGTTCAGGCTTTATATTGGCTACTTCGCTTGCATACCAGGCGTATTCGTCTGGGCTCATGCCCAGCGCATCCATCAGTTGCTTTTCCCAGGGCAGTACAGCACCTCTGAATTGACGGACGGGGACCATACTACCCGGCTGGTTTGAGTGCTGCAATGAAGCCATCCGCCTTCAAAATAAGCCGCCATTGCATAACTTGTTGCCACGCGCACTAGCGCAATGGTCGCAGTTGTTGCTGTGGTGGTTTGATGTCCCCATAATTCTAGCTGTTCTATGAAAATTGAACTGTCGCCAGCCCTAAGACGTCGATACCATTGCCTTTCTGGCGTTGGTGTGCTGATGCCATGCCACGCCAAAACAAAGCGACATAGGTTCACACAATCGGTTGCGCCATGCTTGGTTGGATCGGCGCCAATACGATACGGCATCCCTATCAGATCAATCGGACCTGATATTGCCCGTTGATGGCAGCGCTCCAACTTGTTTGGCCGTGAACCGTAGATTTGGCACTCGCGATTCAATTGCATCAAGGGGACTGCTTAGCTCGATTTGTGTCTGCTGTGTATTGTAATTTAGGCCAGTGCATAACCATGACTCCTGCCCCCGTGGTGGAATGATTGGCTGGTAGGTATCAGTTAACTGGTACGTACGCACCTCAGCCACCCAGCTATTGTTTACTGCATCACGCGCCCAGGCTAGTGTTAGTTGATTTGTTGGTAGTGTTAACTGGCTTGATATGTTATCACCATTACGTGTTCTTTGCGCGCCTTGATAAATAAACGGCAATAGGTTCCAGCTAATATTCGGGTCAATAGCATCAATTCTAACAGCATTGTCATTAAAGAAGTTTTGCCAATAGCTTGCGCCACCATCATGCTTGATGAATGTCAGAAAATTACCAATTACAACGACTGCCATCAGACTCCTACCTGCCTGCGGAATGCAGGCGATGTCCGCATCTTAGTGGCCACCTGTTGCGCTCCAGCCTTGGCTCCGGCAGCAGTGGCGCGTTTCTCGGTTGCAGCCATGGCAGCCACCAATTGATCCTTGCTCACCCAGTCCTGACCCATGAATTGTGTGGTTTCAAAGTTCATGGATAGTATAGGGATTCCTCCAGCAGCGGCTGGAAGACCTTCCATTGCCGATGGGGCGCTACTGCTGCCTTGGCGCTGATAACGTGCCATGGCGGCGGCTGTAGTGTCCGCTGGGATGACGGTGCCAGCAGTACGAGGCACGAATAGCTCAGGCCCTTGCTCGCCTACAAGGGAAGGTACTCCAATCGGCGGGATACCACCTTCC
>Ga0214919_10002849_pt1 | contig 26746 bp, 17 predicted proteins | sample LL1503_MetaG_FD_177994 | JGI IMG/M metagenome (GOLD analysis project Ga0214919, IMG submission 177994) | Freshwater microbial communities from Lake Lanier, Atlanta, Georgia, United States - LL-1503 | ecosystem: Environmental > Aquatic > Freshwater > Lake | place: USA: Georgia | collected...
GAAATACTTGATGTGAAGCGCACTAAAAACGGGTGTTTCATCGGGTTCAATGTGGCATTTGACCCGCGCATACGAAATCTGGAGTCGTCCAACACGGGGTGGAACGACTTGCGCCGTCATCAGGGTGCACGCCAGGTGCGCCTGCAACAAATGATGGAGGAGCACAAGGGGCGGTTGGATGTGGAAACCGCCAAGCTGCTCATTGCTGACCACTACGATGTGTATTTGAATAAGATCAATCCGTGTTCGCGCACGACGTGTTCGCACTATGAGATGGATGCGCGCGAATACATGTCGCAGTCGGACCGGCCGAAACCGTTTGAACCGCGCGGGGCGGTGGATGGCATGGCAATTGATTCTGAAACGGCCAAACGCATGCAGCTGTGGGGGCGCTGGGGCAGCTCGTGCGGCATGGGATTCTATAAGGACGAATTTTGCGACCGCCACATGATTTGGAACACGTATCGTCCGTACCTGCACGATCGTCCGCCGCAGCCGTGGACGCTGTTTGGGGTGAATAAATCATTTCACCGTTCGCACGCGCACACGCGCAAGGCCTTTCATCGCAATCCAGCTCTCCAAACCCGGAAGCACGTTGCACCCATTGTGCAGGTGTAAACAAACTGTATTTTCAAGTCTAATTTGATTTTTGACTAAATATTAAATATGGTAAACAGTATGTGAAACTAAATAATTTAAACACTTGCACACAAGAAGTGTAAGCATTTAAACGTCGTTCCGTTCGCGTTCGTTCACTAAAACAAACCAAAACCCCAATGACCACTCCGAATCCGAATCCGAATCCGAATCCGAATCCGAATTCAATGATCGTCAATTTGCACAACATAATCAACCAGCTGCATGCCAAATATGCGACTGACGATTTTATGTTGGGAAAACTCGTGACGCATGTGGCACAACTGCCTGAAATTCTGGATGCTGCGCAACATGTCCGCATTGATAAGGCCCAGCGCAAACAAACGCTGATTACCGCATCTGACGAGTTCATTGAAACATTTTTAAACGAGTCGCCGCAGTATCACTACAATGCCAATGTTGAGCTATTTTTTGTGTACAATCCGGATGCCGATCGTAATTACAGCGTGATCAACGAAGACGACATTTTGCATCCCATCCTGACGAAAATTAGCGGCAACCGCGAGCTCATGCCGTGGAAGTACAAAATAAAGAACCAGGTGCTGCGCCGCATCAAGGACCGCAGTCTATTGACCTCCATTCCAGAATCGCAAACCATTCAACGCACGTTGAACATGTTGTGTCCCATGTTGTTTCGGACACGTGACTGTGCGAAATACTTTTTGACGGTGATTGGCGACATCATTTTGAAGAAACCCGTTTTCATAAACGCCGGAGAAACCATGGAACCCATTTACATTGCCACCCCGAAGGGGCGTCAGTTTATAAAGGGGCTGAGTCAGGAATGCAGCACGTTGTTTGGAACGTCGCTGTTGTCGGCCTTTAAGTTTAAATTTTACGAGTACGCATTTAGCGAATGTCGGCTGTTGGACATGAATGATGTCGCCACAGATGCTTATTCGGAGCCGTTCAAACACCGAATGATTGACATTTTTTGCGTGGCGGCGCATTATTCGCAACGCTACGAAAACGCGGAGGCGTTTTTAAACACGCAGTGCAAGGACACGGCAACGCACCAACGGGTGCTGTATTTGAAACATCATCCGGAGGACCAATTAATTGCCAAGTTCGTGGCAACATGTGAGCCATCGCCGCAAAGCAACATGAGCGTGTCCTGGAAAAACATGCTGTATTTGTGGAAGGTGTTTATTGACGAGGAGAGAATTCCGAACGTGTTTTTCGTGCATGCGCTGAAAACGCGATTGATGCAGTGTTTGCCGAATTTTTCGGAAACGTCCGACTCCTTTTTGCAATTAACCAGCAAGCATTTGCCGCTGGTCGCGCGGTTCAACGATTTTTGGACGCAGACCATTGTCGCGAATGCCAACGATGAAGACGAATTGGAAATTGATGAATTTACGGCGCTGTTCAAGCGGCACCATCACCAACAAGTCATGCAATCACTGCAATCGGGGCAAGCGTCTCCCCAGTTGCAGAGCCACAATCACACGGATGCCGCATTTTTGGGATTGATTCGGCATTTTTGTCCGGACGTGGTGATTGAAAATGACAAGTATTTGATGCACGTGAGTTGCGCGCTGTGGGACAAGCGGGGGGAAGTGCTGACGGCAATGCAGGAACATGTTAAAGAGGCGCACATCATGTCCACGGCAGTGTCGGTTTACAAGGCGTATGAATGCTATTGCCAGCAACAACGAGCCAAAAACCATGCTTCAAACGCGCACCATTTGATAGTTAGCAAAAAGTATTTTGAGAAAATATGCAGCGAAAATGGTTTTTAAATATTACATTACTATAACACCATTGATTTTTATTATTCCATTTCAATCAATGTCTTTAGGATCTGAATCTCCTGCTGCTGTTGTTAAACATGAATCTGATTCGGGTTCGGATTCTGATTCCGACCCAATGACTGCTTTTAATTCTAATATTGCGAATGCGACTGCGGTTGAGCCTTCCGCCACAACTTCAAATATTGGTTCTGTGGTAACAGATGTAATTGGCACTGCAATTGGTGCAGTTGGATCAGCCGCATCTGCACTTACAGCCACTGTGGCAAATGCAACAACTCAACCTAACCCTGAACCCAATGAAGCACCAAATGAACCCAATGAAGCAAATGAAGCAGCAACTGCTGCGGCTAGACATGCACTTGAAACGGGTCTTTTTTCAGAATTGGAATTGAACGATAGAGAGAGAATTGAAGAAGGCCTGAAAGCGTTCAACGCAATGCACAAATCATTCGACTTTTGTAAGAAGATTGAAGCCCAACTTGAATTCCCCAGTGACATTGCATTCATTAAATTAACACCATCGTCGTCCCCGTCCGAACAATTTTCAGGAGATAACATAGTGGTATCTTACTGCAATCCTTCCCTCGGTGCATTGTCTGATTTTGCCCCGCATTACAACCTCTTCATTTTTACTAGGTTTCCCCCGAGGGAAACCCAGAGTGCGATTGACGCAATTTATGAAATATTGTTGAAAAATGTAATTGAAAAGGACGCCGGATTAGGTTATGAATTGAAGGTGTCCTTGCTTTCCGGACCCAGAATTTCTCTCCATTTACACATCGGAAATGTGTTTAAAATTCCTGTTTTCACGGTGCATGTAATGGATCATGTGTTCAACAGTTCCATGTTGCCCAGTGCGCTGTTGCCCATTGAATCGGAGCCATTTATTTATAATGCAAAACCGGTTGGACCCTACAACCGTCTGGATTTGATCATGGAATTGTTGATGCATTCTGATGGAACCGATGATGAACCCTATGCACCAGTCAATGTGCTCATTGCTCGTGGAATGCACGAATTGTGCGTGAAGAAGTTTGTGAAGAATGACACGGTGGCAGAACCAAGTCCGAGTCCAAACGACATAATCCAACAGGTGTGCGCCGAATTTGCGGGGTTGCTCGTTTCAAATAGCATTCAATCCAAATTGATAAAACATGCGCTCATTGCGATCATGCAGGATCCTACAGTTCAAACTCCGGATAAAAAACAGTTTTCCGACATTTTCCCAAGTGGGCAATACGGCATTTATTTTAATGAGGTTGCATACCGTTGCGATGCCAAGGACGTTGAAGGGGAGCTTAGGATTCCAGTCGGGGACAGCAGTTTTCCTATCACGCGGACCGACGTCATTGTTGCGGCCCTCACTGCAGTGAATTCTGGATTCCGAATCTCAAAATCAGAATCACACATCGTGGCCGGCGGCGGTGCTGCGGTGTCGTATTACATTCAGGAATTTTTGCAGGATGCGGAATCCAAAATGTTCAGCGAAGAGATCATAAATGCATCGGGTGCAAACATGGACCAAGTGATAGAGAGATGCAGGAAAATCCCGATGAATGACATTGATTGTTTCGTGTTTGGCAACGTGTCGCGCCAATTTTTGTTGCTATTTTCTCTCTACATCATGGTTCTGTATGAAAATTTTTATGAGCGTCCCAAGCGTTATCGCAAGACGGAGGCGACTGCAGGTCAAGTCCAAAAAATTCGGTTCAGATTGTCGCCGTCATTTGACGATCACATTGAATTATTCATGTACGGCAATCGCAACAATGATGCAAACACGCATCTCATCAGCAAACGACTGCAAAAAAACCCGAAGGTGCAGTTGGTCACACAAGAAACCAAATGTTTCTCTCAGATTGTGCATCCAGTGTGTTCCTCTTTTGATTCTGGCTCTGGCTCTGGCTCTGGCTCTGGCTCTGATGCATTGGATGACCACTTGTGCAAAGAGGACCTATATTACATGCAGCCCATTGATTTGGTGAAAAAAGAAATTCAGGAGTTCGTTGATTTATACCGAATATCTCTCTATGAGCCCGATAAGATTCCGGTTCCGGTACCTCTGGCGGCCATGATTCAGCGGCAATACACGACAGACAACATGGTTTCTCTGAAAACCACAATGCTGGATATCATTTGCATTTTTTGCGATGAAGGCAAGTCGCTGTTTATCCGCATTTTTATGGCCCGTAAAAATCCGAAGGATTTCGCTCGGTTGCGCGCGTTCATAGACCTGTATTTGCTGCAGCTCATGCGATCTAATGCCGAAGGATTTGTGGCGGTGAAGAATGACTTCATCGCGGCGGTCGGGCAGTTGCGCACCAAGATGGACGAGTTGGATGATAAGTATTATTTGAAACAGGGCAATATTGCGGTGATCAACGTTGAAGCCGCTGCACAAATAGATGACGACCGAACCGCATTTTTGAAGCTGCTACGCAGCATCGGGCGCCAAATTGTGAACCTTCCGGATCCATTCGGAGATCGCGTTCCTGCAAAATTTCAGGCAACCACGGGCGCAAAGATCATTGGGTTTTTTAAAATAGACCAGTCCATGAAATGTCGGTTTGCCATGGACACGCACATGTCCGATCTGGCTGTGTTGTATAACAATCAATCATCCGCAGTTGGGTTTACCGAATGGTTGAATGCGGTGTTTGAAGAGATACAGTTCCCGACCGACATCCAAACGGTTTTCCGATCCAAACTGGAACAAATATTGGATTCAATAAATCCAGATGGAAACCGGGAAATTGGGTTCAAAGAAATGCCGGTTAGGACGGCGTCAATGCTTCGGTTGCACGATGCATTGATGCAAGTGAATGCGGATGAGGCGTTGTATAAAAAGTTTCCAGCAATGTTTAATTTATTGTTGCGTCCAGTCAACGAACATGTCACCCGATACGGATTGAAACCAACCGCATATTATGTCGGCGTTACAAATAAATCTTCAAAAATGGCAATTGACGGCATGTATGACATTGATATGAAAAGACAGGCATTTCCAACCTTTGTGAAGGATGTGATCATCATGCGGAATGAAGTGAAGGATGATGTAAAAATCAACAATTATGACAACTACGATGATGCAGTGAAAGAAGAAATTGGACGCATTCTGTTGGATTACTACAAACTCATTGTGGGAGGAAAACACAAACAATTGTGGGGAGGAGGCAACAAGACACGTAAACGAAGCCGCCGCCATAGAAAATTCAATGCAAAGACGAGATCATGTGGTGTGCGCAGCACTCGTGTAAAGCGCAGCACTCGTGTAAAGCGCAGCACCCGTGTAAAGCGCAGCAAGCTAAACAAATGCAAACGCAAACACACCAGGAGAGCATTGATGCATTGATAATAAGAAAAATGAATTGACGTGCATTCAATTCATTTTTGGATAATTTCATAACCAGAGAAGAGAACCAGAGAACCAGAGAGTGCCTTAATGCTTTCGGTGCCGGCGGCTCTTCGTCTTCTTAAGATCGGAGATGCGAACGGCGCCGAACTTGCCCTTCTTGGCGGTCCAACCGTGCTTCTCTAAACGCTTCTCTCTTTTGGCGGTGGCGTGCTTCTTGGCGCTGACAATGCGGCCGTTCTTGTTCATGAGTAGTTTCTCTTTGGTGAGCCCCGGTGTGCCGTCGGTTTTGTAAGCGGTGCCGTGAAACACTTGGGCGCGAGAACCGCGCAGCATCTCGTACTTTTTGCCGTGAATGTGATAAAATCCATCGGCCGAACGCGTGTGATTTCCCATGATTGATGTTGATTGTGTTTTATAGTTTAACGAAAGAAAAAAAAGAAAACAATGCAATAAAACATTTTTATAGCAATATGGAAATGTTGTCCATGATTTGATTCAATGATTTCATGATTTCATGATTCAATTAAATTGATTGCGGATGGGTTGGCCGTATCCCGCCGGCGCACCCGCCCAACTTCTATAAACGTTGGTCGGTCGGTTTGCTTGAGTGAATGAATCGTTGCGCTGGGCCGTTGCGGTGCGAATGATGGTGCTAAATACTTTGTAGTTGACTAAGTCTGGAATGACCGCACCGCCGCTGCTCGTTTGAATCAACTTCTTGTTGATTGTCTGGTACTGGTAGCACCTGCATTTTTTCAGAGAATAGTAATTGTAGCCGGACATATCAACAATTTATGTATTAATAAATATATTGTATTAATTAATGTATTATATAAAAACTATTACTTAATAAAAATCACACCAACTTAATCCATGAGCTATGACATTGTGATTGTGGGTGCTGGTCTTAGCGGGTCAGTTCTTGCCGACCGATTTGCACGGGCGCTCAATAAAAAGGTGCTCGTGATTGATAAACGCAACCACATTGCGGGAAACTGCTATGATTACACCAACGCCGACGGCATGTTGATGAACAAGTACGGGCTGCACATCTTCCACACCAATGACGACGAAACGTATGAATACATAACCCAGTTTGGCAAATGGATTCCTTACGTGCACAAGGTGGTTGCACGGGTTAAAACGGACGACGGCATTGACGAGCATGTTCCAGTGCCAGTCAACATTGAAACTGTGAATAAATTGCTGCACACGCATTTGCAAACCACGGATGACATGGATGCGTGGTTGAAAGAGAATCAAGTTAAATACCCAGTTGGAATACACAACAGCGAAGAAATGGCGAAATCCCGTGTGGGAGAGGAGTTATACGAACGGCTGTTCAAACATTACACAATCAAACAGTGGAACCGGCAGCCGTGCGAGCTGGATCCCAGCGTGATGGCAAGGATCCCCATAAGAAACAACCATGACTGCCGGTATTTTAGCGACAAGTACCAATTGTATCCGCTGCATGGATACACCGCATTTGTGGCCGAATTGCTGAATCACCCATTGATAACTTTGCGGCTGAACACCGACTACTTCTCGGTGCAAGACGAAGCCTGTATCAAGGGTCGCAAGCTGCTAATATACACGGGCCCCATTGATCGGTACTTTGATTCAACTGAGTATCCCAAACTGGAGTACCGAAGCATACGGTTTGAAGAAATGGGGGTGCAAGGGGCGGGCCTGTTTCAAAGCAACATTGTGGTCAACGAGCCGTCCCCCGACGTGGCCTACACCCGATGCGTGGAGTATTCGCACTTGCCTCAAAACCGCCATCGCAACAATGGAAGCACAACCATTGTGCGTGAATACACCACGGATGAGGGGGAGCCATATTATCCCGTGCCCAACGAGAGAAATATGCAATTGTACGAAAAATATAGACAACTTGCAATGGAAGAGGAACAACGCAACAGCGTCATATTTGTGGGTAGGCTCGCCCAATACAAATACATTGACATGCACACCGCTATTAAAAATGCGCTGGACATATTCAAGCAAGTAGCCAACCGCGTGTAATCCATTGAAAAAATGTATTTTCAATGATGTATGAAATGTCCATCCAATACTGTGTTGCCCGATACAATGAAGATGTTAGCTGGATCGCTTCGGATCCTGCAAATGTGCTGATATACAATAAAGGCGCACGTTTGAACGTTCCGAATGAACTCATGTTGCCGAACGTGGGTAGAGAATCTCACACGTATTTGCATCACATCATTGAAAATTATGACAAACTATGTGACATCACTGTTTTTACACAGGCAAAAATAAATGACCACGGATATAAACACGACCTTCGTGCATTTAACATTTTAATTATGCAGTGCCGACTGTATGGACATTCTAAAAATTGCGTCACGATAAATGTGGATGCAAATGCAACCAATGCACAAACGCACTTTGCACCGGATTTCAACATGCTACCCGAAATTGCATCAAGTTTGCATTATAACTATATGGTGGATGCGAAAGAAGTTATGAAAATCCCGTTTTCCGAGTGGTTTAAAAACAACACTGGTTATGAATACAAGCAGGACGTTTGCATCTATGTTGCTGGTATTTTTGCCATGTCAAAACAGAGAATTCTCACACGGCCCAAGGAGTATTACGTGTCCTTGCGCAACCAGCTGTGCAATCACAATGCGCCCATTGAGGGTCATTTTATGGAAAGGTCTTGGTATTACGTGTTTAGATGTACGGAGTGAGGCAATGTTGATGGGTTGGGGGAAAAAATAAATAAATGAAAAAATTGAAGCAACTTAAAGCGAATAAATGAATGTTATGCATCCCTTTATTTCATTGAATTAAAACAATGACGACCACCGATTTATCCAGCAAGTATCAGAAAATGACGGACTTGGAGCACATTTTGAAGAAACCTGACACCTACATTGGATCCATTCAACTCACCGAATGCACCGAATACACTGCCTTAACATCTGGAACTGGATCGGAGACAAGCGGAGCGGAGACAAGCATCGGACTGGCAACGTTCACGCACATTCCCGCGCTCTACAAATTGGTGGACGAAGGGCTCGTGAACATGCGTGACCACGTGATTCGCCAGGCGCAAGCAATCAAAGATGGCAAACCCAACGCGCTCCCCGTCACGTGCATTGAAGTGGAAGTGGATGCTGCAACCGGCACAATCACTATGACAAATGACGGCAACGGCATTGACATTGCGCAGCACCCCGAACACAAGATGTGGATTCCCGAGATGATTTTCGGGCACTTGCGCACATCCACCAATTACGCCGAGGACAAGAAGGAGAAAATCGTCGGTGGGAAGAACGGGTTCGGGTTCAAGCTCGTGCTCGTGTGGTCAACGTGGGGATCCGTGGAAACCGTGGACCATGTGCGTGGTCTGAAATACATACAGGAATTCAGGGCGAATCTGACCGAGATTTGCCCGCCAAAAATCTCAAAATGCACCACAAAAAAACCTTACACGCGCATCTCGTTCCGCCCCGATTATGCGCGCCTGGGCATTGCCGGTCTTAGTCCCGACATGACGGCGCTGTTCATGAAGCGCGTGTATGATATTGCCGCCGTGACGGATCGTAGCATTCGCGTCAAGTACAACGGCACCGTCGTGCCAGTGAAGGATTTCAAGCAGTACATCGGTCTCTACATTCGCCCCGAGGTCAAGCGCGTGTACGAGGCGCCCTCGGAGCGCTGGGAATACGCCGTGTGCCTGACCAATACAGACGAGTTCACACACGTGTCATTCGTGAACGGCATTTGCACATCCAAGGGTGGCAAGCACGTGGAGTACATCATGAGTCAGCTGTTGCGCAAGCTGGCGGTTTATATCAAGACCAAGAAGAAGGTGGATGTGAAGCCGGCGACAATCAAGGAGCAGCTGACTCTGTTCTTACGCTGCGATGTGGAGAACCCCGCCTTTTCCAGCCAGACGAAGGACGAGCTGACGACGACGAGCGCAAATTTCGGGTCGGCCTGCACCGTGAGCGACGAGTTTGTGGAGAAGGTGGCAAAGATGGGCGTCATGGATGCGGCCTGCGCTCTGACCGAGGTGAAGGAGGCGAAGGCAGCAAAGAAGACGGACGGCGCCAAGACGCGCACCATTCGCGGCATCCCCAAACTGATTGACGCCAATTTTGCGGGGACGGAGAAGTCGGGGCAGTGTACCATCATCTTTTGCGAGGGGGATTCGGCCAAGGCGGGCATTGTGTCGGGGCTGAGCAAGGAGGACCGCAACACCATTGGCGTGTATCCGGTGAAGGGCAAGTTCATGAACGTGCGCGGCGAGGCGGTCAAGCGCATTGCGGAAAACACGGAAATCGCGGAAATCAAGCGCATATTAGGATTAGAGAACGGGCGCGACTACACGGCGGAAGACGTGGCCAAGCGGCTGCGATACGGCAAGGTGCTGTTCATGACGGACCAGGATTTGGACGGGTCGCACATCAAGGGTCTCGGCATCAACCTGTTTCAGAGCGAGTGGCCCACCCTGACGCACATCCCGGGTTTCATCGGGTTCATGAACACGCCGATTTTGAAGGCGCGCAAGGGACAACAAGAGCGCTTATTTTACAACGAGGGCGAGTTTGAAGCGTGGAAAAGCGGTAATGCAAGCGGTAGTGCAGCTGTTGATGTCAGCACATGGAACATCAAATATTATAAGGGTCTGGGAACCAGCACGGGGCGCGAATTCCGCGAGTATTTTGAGCACAAGAAGATCGTGGATTTCGCGCACACGGGCGAACAGAGCGACGATGCGATTGACCTCGTGTTCAACAAGAAGCGCGCCAATGACCGCAAGGAGTGGCTGTCGTCCTATAACCGTGCGGACCATCTGGACACCAGCCACAAGCAGGTGTCGTACGAGGACTTCATGACGCGCGAGATGAAGCACTTCTCCATCTACGACAACCAGCGTTCCATTGCAAACGGCATGGACGGTCTGAAAATCTCGCTGCGCAAAATCCTGTTTGCGGCGTTCAAGAAGGGCGGCCTGAAGACCGAAATCAAGGTGGCGCAGTTCAGCGGCTACGTGTCGGAACACTCGGGTTACCACCACGGCGAGGCTAGCCTGAATGCGGCCATTATCGGCATGGCGCAGAACTTTGTCGGCAGCAACAACATCAACCTGTTTGAGCCTAATGGCCAGTATGGGACTCGACTGTGCGGAGGCCGAGATTCTGCCAGTGAAAGATACATCTTCACGCAGCTCAATGCAATCACTCGGCTCATTTACCGCGCGGAAGACGACGCTGTCCTAGAATACCTGGACGACGACGGCCAGCTGGTGGAGCCCACATTTTACGCGCCGATTGTGCCCATGATTCTGGTGAACGGCACGAAAGGTATCGGTACGGGGTTCAGCACGGACATCATGTGCCACAACCCGATGCAAGTGATTGACCACATTCAGGCCATGTTGCTGAAAAAGCCCGAGGCAGAATGGGGCACAATTGAGCCGTATTACCGCGGATTCAAGGGCACCATTGCACCACTTTCTACATCTGGTAAGTTCTTAGTTAAAGGGCTGCACACCGTAGACGCTGCAAAGAAACAGGTGCGCGTGACTGAACTTCCAGTTGGCCACTGGACGGAGGATTTCAAGAAGCACTTGGAGTCGCTGATTGAGTCCGGCGCGATCAAGGACTACGTGGACATGAGCACGGACACGGTGGTGGATTTCACGATTGCGTTTCCTGCGACTGCGGACTTTGGTACGCTTACGGCAGTTGTGGATCACGGGACCGCACTTGAAAAACTGCTAAAGCTGTACACGACGGAGTCCACGAGCAACATGCACTTGTTTGACAGCCACGACCAGCTGAAGAAGTACGGCAATGTGCGCGACATTGTGCGCGACTATTACGCAACCAGACTTGACCTGTATGGGAAGCGCAAGACGCACCAGCTGGCGGCCATGATGGCGGAGCTCCTCATTTTAACGAACAAGGCGCGCTACATCCAGGAATTGCTGGACGGCAGCATTGACTTGAGGCGCAAGCGCAGCGACGAGTTGACTGCCATGCTGCAGTCCAAGGGCTACGACCAGGTGGAAGGCGACGAGCAATACAAGTACCTGCTGAAGCTGCCGATGGACAGCGTGAGCGAGGAGAACGTGCTGAAGCTGCTGAAAGAGAAGGGGCAGAAGGAGGTGCAGCATTCCACATTAGAAGGCACCAGCATTGAGCAGCTGTGGCTGGCCGATTTGGCGGAGCTGCGTGCCGAATACGTGAAACAGGAAGAAAAGCGCGTGTCTCTTGCATCAGGGTCTGCAAACGCTTCAACGGGTGCAAGTGCGAAAAAGATAGTCAAGGCGAAAAAGGCATGAATTGTTAAATGATTGAACTCGTGGAATTATTGATGAATTATTGATTTTATAGATTGAGAGAAATTAATGAAAAATCATAAATAAAAATATTATTTTTTATTGTTTTATTAATTTTTATTGTTTTATTAATTTTTATTGTTTTATTCTTTTTTATTGTTTTTATTATTGTGAATTATTAGTAAATTTCTCTCCATTTGCATGTTTCAAAGAACCAATGTGCAAGAGTCATTGCGTTTGACGGCAAGACACGCGCGAATGGCTGCGGCGATTTCGTGTTCAGCGCATGCGGGTGACGAAGTGGTGGCAACAATTTCCTGAACGCGTGCAGCGAGTTCCACGCCCATGCAGCCGGAATTGCGGTCAATGCAGCGGCTCATGTGTGCCAGCAGTTTGGTCCATTTTGAGAGCCAGAGGGTGCCGGTCTTGCTGCGGTAATGGCGAAATGCGACCACACAGATGATGCCATAAATGCCGCAATATCCAGGATTGCATGCATCGGAGCCATAATTGATGTTGTATTCTGGAGAGATGGAGGTGTACGCCTTGGTGACATTCACGGGTTTGGATCCATCCATGTGATGGTCGTCCAGGATGCGAATACCGCAAAAGCCGTTGCGCCCGTTGGATTCAAAGATGGCAATGTTATACATGTTGGATTTGATTGCTCGGCTTTTTATCAAGACGAGGGAGTGCGCATTGCCTCCGCGGTGCTGTATGTTGATGATGCGAAAGCTTTCGAACGGCATGGCGTCGGCCTTGCCCTTTAGCCTGCGATTTGTTGTGCTTTTGTCTGATATGAAATAGGACAGCGGCAGCACAATGACGTAGGCACGCGTGCTGTCAATGGTGACGGCGGTTTCAAACTGCTGTCCAACTGGTTCGGACGATGTCAAATACCTCTCAAACTCGTGATTTCTATCTGCGGATTTCTTGAACAATGCGGCACGTGATGACATGACGTATTGAAGTATTGAAGACTGTGAGTCTGGATGCAATATTGAAATTAAATTAAAATGGACCAAAGTAATTCAATTTTTGTTTTTATTTCATTTTATTTTGAATTGATAATCGGGGCGCTGCGCTATTACGTGGTTCGGGGCCAAAGGCTACTGCGCTGAACTACGTTCCCCGTTAAGGAGGGGTTCGGGGAACGTAGTTCCCCGATTTAGAACCACGGTTTCAGTTCCAGCGTCTTGTCATTTTCGGCGGAATAAATGGGGCGGTCAATTGGTTTGTACATGGTGCTGGCATCGCGTTTGTATTGAATGTAGGCACGCGCTTCGTTGTATAGTTTGGGCACAAACATGTCTATTACAATTTTATTGAGGGCCGCAATTTGACCGGGGATGTCAGTTGCTAAATTCATGGCGCTCTGCAGGAACACGCTGCGCATGATCATTTTCAGGTTGTCCGGGTCTTGCGGACCGATCAAATATGCGCCGTTGGACATGGTGTAAACGCCGGTGCGCATCGCATTTTGAACAATGTCCATGTTTCCTGCACTGAAAAAGGCGTCACTGAGCGCGGTGTTCTCCCAGTTGCCGATCATGGCATCGTGAAACGACGTGGACTTGCTGGAATTCGGAATTTTGTCGTACATGGCAAACTGCTGCTCAATGTTTGGCCCCAATATATCAATGCGACCGGTTGACTTGACATATTTTGCATTTGGATTTGAATAAACTGCGGAACCAGGTTGATGCTGCATTAAATGTGTATGCGTCTATTGCGTATATGAGTTATTGAATTAAATTATATACATATAATATTTTATTTTCTATTTCCATTTGCAGTGTGTTCATGATGTTGATGATGTTGGACAAGTCGGCATTCCTTGAGTTCCTCCAGGAACGCCGTTGTATTCGCAATTAGTACCAGTCCACCTGGACCCGGTTGGCATTGTGCAGTTTCCATTTGCAGTCACCGTCCAATAATCGGGACACTTGGGAGTTTTGGGCGGCCATGAAACATCACTGGATTGCCGGTAGAGAGCATATCCAATGAACACCATTGCCCCAATGAGCATGATGATTGCAATAATGATCACAATGCGCTGAAAATTTATTCTTGATAAAAAAGAACCTTGGTCGGAATCCATGATGCGATATTAGATGATTAAATATACAATGTGTTGTTATTTTATTTATAATTTAATTTATTCCAATATTAAACACATTGAACACATAATGTATTAACACGTGCTTAATATAGATAACATTTAATGAAATTAAATTCCAAAAAACCCAAAATAAAAAGAAATGAATCAATGCCGCCCCCAGCAACCGCAACGACCTCAGCAACGACAGCAACATCAATCGCAACAGTTGAACCTGAACCCCTGAATTACAATCAAGTTCTCGGCCGTGAGGATATTGCGGCAGGAGTGATCGCCGCATTGAATGAGTTCCAGGCCAAAAAATGCGATCTAACCATTCGGCGAGGAATGTACATTTATGGCAACCCAGGAGTGGGGAAAACCGAATTTGTCGTGCAGTTGCTCAAAGGTCTTAATTATGACATGGTGAAGTATGATGCAGGTGACATACGCAACAAATCCATCATTGATCTGATAACAAAACACAACATGAGCGAACACAGCGTGCTGTCAATGTTTCAGCGCAAGCCCAAGCGGATTGCCATTGTGATGGACGAAATTGATGGCATGAACAACGGTGACAAGGGCGGCATCAACACGTTGATTAAACTCATGCGCCCGAAAAAAACAAAGAAACAGCGGCTGGAAGACGTTACCATGAATCCAATTATATGCATTGGGAACCATCACGTGGACAAAAAAATACGGGAACTCATGAAGGTCTGCGTCACATTTGAAATTCCGATGCCAACATTGGATCAAGTGGGTGTTGTGCTGAAATCGGTGATGCACTCGCATGATGTTGCGCTGCACAAAAACGTGGCTCGGTTCATTCAAGGCGACCTTCGTAAAATTTCTATACTCAGTGGCATTTTGAACAATGGATCCGGTGGCTCTGGATCTGGATCTAGTTCAGATTGTCACAACAACACTCTGATTCAAACCATATTTCAACCCAAGACAAACAATGAAGACAGCAAAACCATTGTGAAAAAAATTATCAACACGCCCTGCAAATTGATCGAACATTCTGCATTGATGAACGAGACGGACCGAACCATTGTGGGCTTGTTGTGGCATGAAAACGTGGTTGACGCATTGACCAAACTGCCGTGTCAACAGGATGCATTTACATTTTACAAGGATGCACTGGACAACATCTGTTTTGCAGATTACATTGATCGTATCACTTTCCAAAAACAGATTTGGCAATTTAACGAAATGAGCTCTCTTATCAAAACGTTTTATAACAATAAGTTGTATCACGAACGGTTTAAACCATGTCCGAAGTTTAATCCATCTGAAGTGCGGTTCACAAAGGTTCTCACCAAATACAGCACAGAATATAACAACTCGTTATTCATCCAAATGATGTGCCATAAGTTCGGGATGGACAAAAAAGATTTGTTTTCCTTTTTCTTAAATGTTTTTTCAGTTAATGGTAACAATGGAAACGACAGCAACAAAACAATGGATGATATCATTGAAGAATTTGAAATCACGAAACTGGATATTCAGCGCATGCAGCGCTATTTGGACAAATGCACGTATCCGAGCGAAGTTTTGCAAGATGAGGTGGATGATGATTATTTGGATTGACCCCAAACAACACACCCTATGCAAATCATTTGCATTTGCAATCATGATCAATTAGCGTGCTCTGGCGTTCAATTGTTTCCAAATGCGCGGCAATGACTTCGTCACGATCCTTTATGGTGGCAAGCAGTTCCGAATTTTCTCGGATTTTTTTGTTGCACATTTCTCGCATCTTTTCCAGTTTTTCGGATTGTGATTGCACTGTTTGTATTAATTCTTCCACGGTCATGTTGCGTGGTTCCGCATTGGATGCCTTGAATGTAATGACTGCCTTTAATATTGCGTCTTGTTGTTGTTGTTTCTGGTGTTGTTTCTGGTGTTGATTATTTTTCTGCATTTTCTCTCGTATTTGTTTCAGCACATCGGGTTTCATGGAAGGATGCCCCGCATCATATGACTGCAGCGCCGCATCCACGTCGCACATGTAGAACTGCAGAAGATCGGGTTCTTTTATGAAATCGGCGACCGTCTTCGCGCTGACCTGCATGTTTGAATTTTTATTGCCTAAATTGGAGAGCAGTCCGCGCTTGTCGAACGTGTTGTGTTCGTGCGAAAACACGAGAATCACCTTCATGGGATCCAGCTGCGCCATGGGGACGGTGTATCCGCGCAAAAATGCGCGTTCTTCTGCCAAGCACGCATCTTCTTCGTATTTTAAATTCATTTCGGATAGCAGCTCCTTCCAGAATGCAAACGTGGCGGCCGTGGCGTGATTGGGACCGTAGGGTCCAAACTGCACCATTTGGCCGCAAACGGGATTTGACGGGGAACTACGTTCCGCATTGTCTGAGGAGGAGGGGTGCGGGGAACTACGTTCCCCGGTTTTGAAGTAAATGCACATTTCGCTGCTGCCCGCAAGTTTTACTCCGGTTCGTCTGGTTCGGTGGTCAAGCAGGGTGGTCACCGCATGCGACACGCGCTCGGGTGGGTAGTAGTCGTCGTCGTCCATGTAGACGATGATTTCGCCGCGCGCTTTTTTGTGCATCATGTTTCTCTTTTTACCAAGAGAAATCTTTTCGTCCAGACGGTGGTATTTGACGCATGGGTGCTGCGACACGAGGTCTTCAATTGGGTCGGTTCCGTCATCAATTATGATCCACTCCATGCGATCACGGGGATACATCTGGTGGTTGAAGCACTGCAGCATGGCAGCAATGAAGGGGCGGCGATTGAACGTGGGTGTGCACACGCTGACAAATGGTTGCATTGGATTGTGCGGGATATATGACATTATTATGACATAATAATGCACTTGGGTTTATTATGATATCATGATAATATTGTTGTTTGGACATTTTATTTGCATGCATTTCACATATAAATGTTGTATAAAACGTAAAATAGTGACACACAAAGCACCCCTGCAATCGCGTATTTGGTTTCATTGGGAAAATCTTTGGATGCAAATGCAATGATGACTGCCACAAGCACATAAATGAACACGAGCTGTTTCATTCGTTTCATCAACTCAGTTATGAACCGAGATCCATCGTCCTTTATTTGTTTGAATATCATGAGGTACAATAAATAACCAAATTCATAAATGACAGGGAACCCTGTTACAAAACCAAAAACGCACATCCATGCAAATGTCAACAACAATATTAATCCTTTTTTATATAATTGCAAAATGGGGGAAGCCGTGTAATACGCCCAGGGCATGAATGCGGTTAACCCGCCCAAAAATCCAGGAATCCACATGAAAAATACGAGCACCAATAACAATGCAAACAATGCAATTGACCCAATTCCAAATACAATCCATATAATAAATGAAAAGAATTGAACAAGCGATGCGCTTGGACTGGTTTTGATTGGGTCTGTCTTGTTTGGGACTGCCTTGTTTGGGTCAATCACCTGAACTAGACCATTTAACCCATTGAAAACATAATGCAAAATTAAGCCACCCATTTGATAGGATGACTGTTGCGTGCGTTCCAACCACCATTTCATGTTTACTTTTTCCTTTATTTCATCTTCATCCGACATGTTGATTGTACCGGGATTGAACCAAGTGGCGTATGGATTATCAACATTCTCCACATATTGGTTTGACATGGATTCGGCCGGCGTTGTTAATCCCAAATTTTCAAATCTGGACAATCCTTTCTTCCGCAATATGCTTTCATTTGATCTCTCCACCTTATTCCCAGCCTTCACAACTTCCACCTTACCAAAAACGGGATAAGACTCATCAGTGTTAATGTGCAGCGAGTTCAAGTAATTGGACGTAGTCAACCAACCAAATGCAATGAATCCGGCCAGGATTTTTGTGATCAAAATGAAATAATCACCGAATTTTTGCGGTGGGGTGGACACAGGTGAATCCGAACTTGCGTTCACATCTTTGAGATTTTGTAGTGCCATTTTTGGGCGTAAACGTCGCTAAGTATTATAATACTAAATTATTATAATATTATAATTATCATCGGTCATTGCAATTGTGTGGTTGCTAAACCACCTGTGAATGCATTTAATGGTTTGCATTGCCAATGTGTCTCGTCATCTTGCATACATGAGCGCGCAGTTGCCGCCAATGAACGTGATCACATTGTATCTCTCTTCCAGAACCGTCAGGTCGTAGTTGTAATCATAAATGCGCCAATTCTTTTTATTCGTCCCAATGGGCCCAACCACGGGATCACATATCGTGTAAAATTGCGCCATCGGGTCCAGTGGTGGCACATAAGTGCTGAATTCCAGCTCAATGGTGGAGAACTTGCTCATGTTGATGGCGCCGCTGGGCTGATACGTGGCATTGTTTGCATCCATTCCAAAGTTGTACATATACAGCCCGAACGGCGCAGCACCCGAGGTCCGGATGTATTTTTCCACGTAATTATAAACACCCGATTCCAGCATGTTCTCTCGATAAGACCCGTTCAGCAGGATGCCGAGCTGCTGCAGAATCTCGCGCTGGTTCTCCACATTGTAGTCCTGTGTGACGTAGAGTCCTGATGGCGTGCCGTTCGGCTCCACACCGGGGCCAATCACGTTTGGCAAAAACCCGGTGTTAATGGTGACTATTCCCGATGTATATGAGACGGGATATCCTGTTAAAGTTCCTAGATATCTTATGCTAGGGTTCGGTGATATATTCACCGAATACCAATTGACCAGTTGATTTGAATTGAATTGTAATGTGAAATCATCGCCATTTTTAATGAAACAATTGACAAATTGATATGTTAATATTGTGTTCGGACTAGGTGCTGCTGGCAAGGTGTTCGTGGTTGGCGAAGCATAGGTTACTCCAGATGTATTGTCAATAAGTTGAAATGAAATCGTAGAAATGGATGTTGTGGCACCTGCAAATTTGCATGTTGCGCTTTGCACAATGTAATTAGTGCTAGCATAATTGAATGAAGGCGCATTCAATAAGAAATAATTACTAGTCAATGCACCTGTGATATATGATGAACTAGATGAATTATTGTAAATTGTTCCCGAAACTGCAGTCGTAGTCACGCCGGATACTAAGAATGAAATGCTGGTTCCAATTATGTTTGTGATTGTTCCAGTGATTGTATTACCTGCCTTGTATGTGACAGTTATGCTTTGACCCAACTTGAACTGATCTAAATCGGTTGCTGGCACAACAATCGTTGCATGATGGGGGTTGGTGGTATACGTTTTATAATAATCCAAATCAAGCACTGTGTTCGTAACGATGGGACAATTGATCACATACCCTTTGTTCTGCGCGGCCATCACGTCGTCGGGAATCATGTTTGAATAGGGCCAGTTCGTGTAATTGCTCCACTGATTGCGCAGGTTGATGTCGCTGCGCTGAAACATGAACATCCACGTCGCCACCATGCCCATCGTGTTCTGCAGTTGCACTCGGTGGCTGCCCGTGATGTTTTTGAAATCCCACTCGTACGCTTCTTTGAGCAGGTACTTTTGTTCCTGGGACGCAAACACGCGCGACTCTTCGGTGGACAGAAAGCAGTACGTGGACAACAGATGCACGTCGGCGTTCCAGTCCGTGCGCTTGTCATCATACACGTCGGCCGTAGAAATGTCGGCTGAGGGCGGTGGTTGCAAGAAGCGGTAAAACTGGTACTCCTGCTCATTGAAATTGGGCTGAATGAAGGGCGCCTTGGCAACCTGGGCGGGGGTGGACGCCGGATAAGTGATATCGCGCGTGACAAAGAGGTCGCGCACCGGACGCATGACCACGTCAATTTGCAGCTCGTTGTATTGCAGCGCCACCAGCGGGAATGCGGTGCGGCTGTTGTTGCAGAACCACGCATTGAGCGGAATGTACAGCTTGCGACCGCGAATGGAGGGCTCCGGGCCCTGCTGGCTCGTGTTGTAATACACGTTGGGATACGTGTCTTTGCGCCCCGAGAAGTTGGCGGGGTCGTTCAGCTCCGCGGTGCTGCCGGTCATGTTGTCGTACAGGAAGCGCTTGGTGCCGGTCAGGTCGCGCTGCACCTGCGCCAGCAAGTACTTGCCCGTCATTCGCTGCAGAATTTGGCCGCCGACGGAAAACACGACTTCTTTGATCATTTGCGTGCCCAGATTTTCAATCCAACGGAACTCATATGGATGCCACACGTCGCTGCATGCAATGGGCGGATAAATCGGGCTCCAAATGGCGGGCATCGTAACCACAAGGTAGGTGTCCATGAGCAGCTCCGCATACCGGGGGACCGTGAACGTGAATCGCGATTCCTCGCTCATGCGCAGATTGCGCAACCCGGTGAAATCAATTCTAAATTTTTGCAAGCCAAAATTGGTGTACTTGGCATACGTGGTCTTGAAAAACGACTTTTTGGGGTTGGAGTTTAGAATGACGTTTTGATTGCCGTATGACACAATGTTTAGTAAACCACCCGTCATTTGTGTTTATGATTTCCGTGTCTTATTAATATATTGTCGTTATTATTTTTTATTATGATAATGTAATATCCATTATTTGTATTTATATTTGTATTTGTGTCCAATCTACAATTCACAAATATGCAGAATAATGATGTTCCATATCAAAGACAAGTTAATCCAGGTGAACAGACTGGACCCATATCGCTGTCCAACCTTACAATCAATTTCAGCAATTTTGCAACCAATTTTAAAGATGCATTCGCGGCGAGCAGCAGCGGCGTGTCGCTGTCGGGTCTGTTTTTTCTGTTAATTGTGATTGTAACAGTGGGTTATTTGTTTGTCACACAATACACATTGCAACAAACCGAAAAAGGTGCAGTGAACACGATTGAAACCGCTCGTCAATTGCAATCAATAAAGGAGGCAAATCGTGAACAGCCGTTGCGCAACTTTTACATTAAAACCGCATTGAATTGCTGCTGTTTAGGCGAATGGAAAAACAACTATGTGGATATAACGGCACTGGAATACGCCATTAAGCAAGGTTACCGTTGCTTAGATTTTGAAATTTACAGTCTAAACAACGTTCCAATTGTGGGGGCGTCAACAAAGATGGAGGATTTTCATCACACTGAAACATTCAATCATTTGAATTTTGCGGATGTGTGCACGAAGATAAATGAACTCGCGTTCACACAAGCTCCAAACAAGGATGATCCGTTGTTGATCAACCTGCGAATCAAAAGTGACAACAAGGATGTGAATTTTGTAAAAAAAATCATTGAAAGCATAAAGACATTTGGCAACAAGCTACTTGGACCCGAATGCAACTACGAGTTTGGGGGGTACAATTTAGGAAGGGTTCCCATTAAAAAATTCATGGGAAAAGTGATTGTCATGATTGACATTTCCAATCCCATTGTGAAAACCAACTGTCCCAGCAAAGATTCAAATTCCGATTCTTGTTTGCATCAATACGTGAACTTTGGGACTGGATCCCCATTTTTGCATGATCTTAAATACGAAATGAACGTAAAAAATGCACCAAACATGAACGAACTGATTGACCACAACAAAAAGAACATGAGCATCGTGTTTCCCGATCCGCCATACACCGTCAACGTCAATTTCAATGTGGCGAAAGCGTTCGGTTGTCAGCTCATTGGAATGATGCCGTTAATAAAAGACCCCAATCTGAAATTGTACAATAAAGTTTTCAACAAAGAGGGCAGTGCATTTAAACTAAAGCCGTCTGAACTGTGTTATCAGCCAGTTGTTGTTGAAACGCCACTCGCTCAAAATCCAGCCCTGTCGTTTGCCACCCGAAATTATAAAACTGACTATTCATCTTGGAGCGGTTAAAATGCACACACACACACACACACGCACACACACGCGCATAAAGGAATGCTTAAAATTTTATATTATTGCAACAATAACATAAATGGTTTAAAATGCAAAATGAATGTGCAAAATTTTAAACAACCGAGACAGCCCTGGCCTTAGAGGCAGCATGGGAAGCCTGAACGGCTGCGGCCTTGGCACGGTGGGCAGCAGCGGTGACAGCCTTGGCAGCACTCTTGGAGGCACCTCTGGAGGCAGCCCTGGAGGCAGCCTTGGAGGCAGAAACGGCAGCATGAGCGGCCTTGGAGGCAGCATTGGAAGCAGTCTTGGCAGCACTGGCGGCCCTTCGCATGGTGCGAGAAGCAGCGCGAGAGCGAGAGCGAGCAGTGCGGGAGCGAGAAGCAGAACGAGAACGGTTAGCCATTGTGATGATTTGGTTTATGTAATAGCAAAACAAAAAAAAATTTGAAAAATGATAAAAATTGAAATTGCATTATTGCGTCGCGTCACCAAATTGTGTCTGTTGAATGCCAATACATTTTGTCACCTTTTTGAATGTTGTAAATGCTCCTAAACAATTCCAAACGAGACAATGGACAATTCACTCTGTATTTGTCCATTGGATGGGGGTTCACTTTCAGTTGTGCTTGAATGGCCTTGTCCATGATCTTTTGACGCCCCTGATATGCCATGTAAACGAAAAATGATTCAAACGATGTGGATTTAATTGGCACAATGTCGTCATTCTTATGCTGAAAGTCTCTCAAGTATTCCATGCAAATGGCTAAACCCGAAATGTCTGCTAAATTTTCGCCGGTGCTTAATGTTCCATCCATTTTAATTCCATCGTACAATGCAAATGTTTCATACTGCTTAACTACGTCCTTCACTTTTTCATCAAATTTGCGTCTGTCTTCTTTCGTCCACCAATCATTCAGATTTCCATGGTGGTCGTATTTGCTTCCATTGTCGTCCAAACAATGCGACATTTCATGGCTCAATGTGTATCCAATGTGTGCTAAATTGTATTCTATTCCGCGCTCATCTAAATCAATGAATGGCTTTTGCAAATATGCCAAAGGCACGTAAATCGTGTTTTCAACCGGGGTGTAATATGCATTGACCATGTAGGCTTGTGATCCCACCAGCTTGAATTGTTCCCAGTCAATCACTGGAATGTCGCCACTGTGCGATGTTCCGTCAATCGCTATCATTTTTTTTGTGCGCCACCAAGCAATCTTCTTAATGTTCTGATAAGCACCTCGGCTGGTGTAGTTTAAAATCGGGTCTTCCCGGAGAGAAATCGGATTGCCCACCACCATTTTGATGTGTTCCAGCTTAAGCAGTGCACATTTCTTCGTTTTCGGCGACAGCCACGTGTTGCGCTTAATGATTCGTTTGAACACGGTGAGCAAATCGGTTGCTAAATTGGTGACATACTGCGTGTGCTCGGCTCGCTCGTTGCGTCGGATGTATTCATTTGTCAAAAATGTATTGAAACACAATGACAGGCCAAACACGGGGTAAATTTCATCCGGCCAGGGAACGGACTGACCACTTATGAATTTACCATGAAACTCCCAGTAGATCACTCGCCATTTTTTATGGAAACGCATGATTTGACGGAAAATGATGTACATGAAATATGCTTTCCATTTCGGCGTTTTCCAAGCGCCATCCTTCATCAAAACCTTCATGATACATTTTAAATAACTCAGATTGGTGCATATGAACGTGCTCGGAACCTTGTCGTAACCAATTTCAGTGACGAATTTGGCCCAGTCAAACCCGTATTGTTTTAAAGCGTCTTCCTTGGTGACAACATTGTAATAATCGTCGCTGTCATGTTTCACCGATTCACACCCCATTGCAATTAATAGATCATATTCGGCATCCCACACATCAGTTGGTTTTAGTCCATGCCCTTTTCCAAGGCAAGAGTTGAATATTTCATTGATGAATTCCAAATATTTAGATTTAAACATGCGTTTGTAGTGATTGGTTGATGCATCCGCGGTGTCATCTTCAATGTACAACGTGTAGTCGTATATGGTTAATTGTGGCGGGGAAATCGTGCTTTTGTAAATGGTTGAGTGTTTTTGATCCTTGCTAACGGACCATGATATGGGACACCCCCATGATAGAACCTCATTTTGATTGATTTGGGCTAAAAGCCAATAAAATTCATCATTTGCAACTGCTTTTTCTATGGCGTGTTTAGTGAACAACACTTGTTTTTCCGCTTCTTTGTTGTCTAAATGAAGCATGGATTCGTATAAAGTTTTTATTGCCCTGGATTTCACAGTGTCATTTTTTTTTATGTACTCCTTAACAATGTCCATCAATTCATAATACACCTTCTCCTGTGTTATTCTAAAATTGTCCATTTGCACGTAAAATTTTTTAGTTTTTTGCAGCTCTTTTGTTTTGTTGGCTATCCATTGATAATTGATGTACGTGTAATAGTCATTTTTGGGTGTGAATTTTAAAGGTGCGAATGGCGTTCTGAATAATTTGACCAAGGATTTTTCAACGTTTATATTTTCTGTTTTTAAACTGTGTTTGAATGTCTTTTCAAACTCTTTTTCAAAACTCTTTAAAACATGTGTGTCGTTTTTGCAAATTAATCGCAGTTCTGGTTTGGACAACTTGTGTTTTTTTGTGGTGGCGCGTGACAATCGGATGTGTTTATTTGTTTTAATGGGCATTGTCGCAATACAATTGATGAATATTTTTAATTTGGTGGTTGTTGTTGTTCTTGGAGTTGTTTGCGTCTTTCAACCTGAATGTTGTATTGACGAGCACCAAAGTCCATAAATTTGCGAATCTCTCCATATTTCATTTGATTTTTGGATTTGGGATCAGGTTCAGACCTTGGTTTTACTCCTAGATACTCAGAAACCACTTTCACAGGATCCTTTAATTCACACAATTGTTTAAACGCGGTTTCTTCGTCATACTCAGTTTGACGCAGAATGAATGACATGGCTTGACACACGTGTTCCTTGTGAATTGCTTGTTTCAGTTCATCTCCTTGCAAATGTTGAAGATGTTGCAAATACGGTGGAAGCCTTATCTGCGGCTGCGATTGTTCGGATTGTTGTTCGGATTGTTGTTCGGATTGTTGTTCGGATTGTTGTTCGGATTGTTGTTCGGATTGTTGATCAGCCATTGCAGTTGGGTTGTTTATTATGTTATGTATTTATTGCATGTGTTTAATTGCTTTATATACTAAAAACACAATAAAATGTATTTCAAACCATATTAAACAAATGTCTGAGCATTCATGTAGGTTCTATAAGCGCAATCATTGCAATGACGACCAAATCAACTGCATCATCGGACCTCGTTGCGCTGTTAATGGATGAATTGCGCAAATCGCTGGAACCGAAGGTTTCCCACATGTTGGCCGATTATCAACTATATAAAGAAACACATGAAGCAGTCACCCAAATTCCGTTTGTGAAATTATTATTAGAACGACAAAAAATGTGCACATGCATCAATGATTCAAATGCAAATGAAGAACCAGCGGAACAAATGCGGTTGGAAATCATTGACAATTCACATGCGGATGCTGCACAAAACTTGGATTACATTGTTGACTATATAAATTCCACCGTTAACCAAGAACAACAACAAGAAGAAGAAGATGAAGAAGAGGAAGAGGAAGAAGTCCAAGAAGAGGAAGAAGAGGAAGATGAAGAAGAAGATGAAGAAGAAGATGAAGAAGAAGATGAAGAAGAACAACAGGAAGAAGATGAGCAAGAAGAAGAGGAGGAACAAGAACAACAAAAAGAAGAGGAGCAAGTCCAAGAAGAGGAAGAACAAGAACAACAAAAAGAAGAGGTGCAAGTCCAAGAAGAGGAAGAACAAGAACAACAAAAAGAGGAGGAGCAAGTCCAAAAAGAGGAAGAACAAGAACAACAAAAAGAAGAGGAGCAAGTCCAAGAAGAGGAAGAGCTTGAGTTGTTTGAAGTGGACATTAAAGGAAAAACATATGTGACAAATGACGAGACAAATGGCGACATTTATGAATATGACAATGATGAAGTGGGTGAAATTGTTGGCACATTCAAGAACGGGGTTGCAAAAATGATTAAAAAATCCAAGTCGTCTTCACAAAAAAAATAAAAATGAAATGGCAAAACTTATTACCTAATTCAATTTAATTTGGATTTCATTATCATTTTGATTCAAAATAATATATGCACATATATTATATTGAAATCAGTGGATTGCATCTGTGAACACAATGATTATTGATTCGTTATGTCCGCCTGCAGTTCTTTATCTCGGGTTTTCTTTAATTCAGATCATTATTGATTTATTTAGGGGACAGCAAAACAGCGCATTTTTAAAGGTCATTGTGATGATTGTTTTTACCATTTTACTGAACCAGCTGTGTATGGGCGGGCTAACCATTCTCTCGTGGTTCATCGTTTTCATTCCGTTCATCATGATGACGTATGTTACCACCATTTTGCTCTACGTGTTTGGTTTGAATCCGTCCAAGGGGAAGCTTCAACCACAACAACCGGATCCTCGGGGCAATCATGCGACCACACCCACTCCTAGTGCCAGTTCAAATAAAATTGGTGGATGCGCAACAACCCTATTTGGATGCTGCCCCAATGGTGTCACTGCCAGAAATATGTACGGTTCTAACTGCAATGGTCCTAAGCCCGCAAAATGGTATCGTTCCCATCAAGGATCTCATTATTATCCACATAGACCCACCACTAGACCAAGCACCACTCCCACCCCCACCCCCACTACCAAACCAAGCC
>Ga0214919_10002850_pt1 | contig 26745 bp, 24 predicted proteins | sample LL1503_MetaG_FD_177994 | JGI IMG/M metagenome (GOLD analysis project Ga0214919, IMG submission 177994) | Freshwater microbial communities from Lake Lanier, Atlanta, Georgia, United States - LL-1503 | ecosystem: Environmental > Aquatic > Freshwater > Lake | place: USA: Georgia | collected...
TAGAAATCATCGAAAACTGCTTACCAAAAGATGAGGGAATCGCTATGACATTGGCTGAACGATTAATAGAAAAAGGGCTGAAGAAAGGGCTAGAACAAGGGCTAGAACAAGGAGTAGAAAAAGGCCTACAAGAAGGAAAGAAGGAAGGCTTGAAAGAGGTCGCTCGTCGCTTGTTACTTGCTGATCAGTCAGCAAACTTTATTAGAGAGGCCACTGGTTTATCGCTTAAAGTCATTGCTCAACTACGCAAAGATCTAACTCATTAAGCATTAATCTAAACTCCAAAATCCCAATGCCGAATTAAAAATTGCAGCTCACGGCCTCGAAAATAATTATCAGCTAGTTCAATAATGGCTTCGACTTCCCGGCCTTCCAGCGCCTCAAGATCTGGATCTAATAAATCCGCCCCACCACCGAAGAAAATTCCAGCATATTTTTCTTGGTTATTTAAAACTAATTGACACTGGAGATGCGTTCCATCACCGACTTTTTTAAGCTTTATAGCTCTTGCTTTAATTTTAAAAACAGGGGCTTCGAATTCTCGACCAAAGGGCTCTAACTGCTGTAATTGATCTAATAATCCCAAATTAATTTCTTGAGACTCTAATTCTCCGTCGATTAAAATTTTAGGGCCCAAGATATTTTTATTTAAATTATTTGAATTAATAAAATTCAAAATTTCTAATTCAAAAATTTCTGTAAATTTATCTAGCCCTAATTTATCAATCACTAAACCTGCCGCGCCTCGATGCCCCCCATGTTTTTTAATAATATTGGGAATTTTTTGAGCCACTTGATCCAGGGCAAGCTTAATATGCACTTCGTCAATACTGCGTGCTGATCCTGTAATTAGCTCACCCTCGCCTTCTTTTGGTGAAAAAATAATCACCGGACGACCAAAAGCTTCTTTTATTCGACTTGCTGTAATCCCATGAACGCCTGCATGCCCTTCGGTTAAAAATAAAACAATACTCGCCCGGCCTAATAAAACTTGCTCGCGCGCTAAAAGCATGGCTTGGTCTGTCATCGTTTTTTGAATTTTTTTCCGAGCTTCATTTTGCTGATATAGCTCTCGGGCCCAAGGCATGGCGTCTTTTAAAGACTTTGCTAATAAGAAATTCACGGACCCAAAAGCATCTGACAATCGTCCATCGCTGTTTAACATCGGCCCAATTAAAAAACCACAGTCTGCTCCAGTAATTTTTGGATTTTTAATTAAGGGCCTAAGGGCTTGCCAACAAGGTCTGGAACCCGCATTAATTTTTTTTAACCCCGCCTGAACTACCGCTCGGTTATTAATACTTCGACTTAAGCTGACACAATCTGCAATCGTCCCTACCGCTACAAAATCTAAAAGACTGCTGATTTCTTTTGATTGCTCTAATTCACCATTAACCCCTGCCATTAATAACCAAGCAACCATGCAACCGGCAATATAGGGATCGCCGTACTCACAATCTTCTCTGGTGGGATTCAAACAGGCATAAGCACTTTTGGGCGGGCCTTCTAAAGGCACTTCATGATGGTCAGTAACAATAACATCAATACGATGGTCTAATAACTTTCGAATACGCGGCTCATCGGCACTGCCATTGTCCGCTGTAATAATTAAACTGGGTCTTATTTCGTCTTTTAAAATTCGCTCACAGACCGCTGAAGACAAGCCATAACCCTCTTTCATGCGATGGCCAATGTAAGATCTAATTTTATGCTCTGGCACTTTAAAAATTTCAGTCAGGGCTGTGTAAATCACTGCATGAGAAGTCTGACCATCGCAGTCATGGTCCGTTTCAATACCAATAATTTCTTGATTTTTGATCGCCAAAATAATTCTAGAAATAGCTTTATCCATATCTTTCATACCAAAGGGCGAGCTTAGATATTGCAACTTAGGTAAAAAACTTGCTTGAATATTTATATGCGTATGCAAAGGCCTTCCAGCAATAATCCTGGCTATGAGACTAGGAACACCAGCGTGTTCGAGAGATTGCTGATAAACTTTATTTACCTCTCTCGACATAATTTTGGGAATTAATAAATTCATTATTTTTATACTCTTAAATTTAATTTATTTAATTAATTTAATAAACCAGCTAATAATCCCAATTTTTCAAACCATAAAATATCAACCGTCGGCAATGATTTCTCTCGCCTTGAAATATTCACAGAGTGCTGGTGTAAAAACATCTGCAGCTCACTCATGAACTGATTAAATTTCTGAGATTTTTCGTTGTGAGCTTCTTTTTTTAAACAAAAATTTAAAGACAAATATTTTGACTGGGCTTGTTTAAATTTAATTAAATTAATTTTTAATTTTTTAAATTCACTATTTTTTAAAATCTCACAGAGAAAATAATTTTTATTTTTATTTTTATTTTTATTTTTATTTTTAAAAAATCTTAAATCATAAATTTCACAGAAAATATTTAAGTCTTTAATTAATTTTTCTTCTTCTTGAGAATCTAAAATTAATAAATCCGGCAGTAAGATCACTGAGTTCATGCCAATGGCCACGGCGGCTGGCGTGATTTTTAAAAATCTCATGGCAAATATTTCAACGCATCTAAAGAATTACCCGACTGACGAATATCAAAATGCAAAACACTTCTGACTTTACCAATGCTATCCGCACGATCTAAGACCACGCCTTCTTGGACATGAATAGATTCAAGATTCCCATAAGCACTTAAAAATCCATCACTGTTATCCAGAATAACTAATTTCCCATCCCCACTGACATCGGGACCTGCATAAATCACTTTTCCAGCTTTGGCAGCAACAACATTGGCCTGGTGAATTTTAGAATCAATATCAATACCCCCAGCAGGATCTGAAGACACATGCCCCTGAATCGGCCACATCCAACCGGAGTTACTAATGTTGGGTAAAGCAGGCGTCGCTGGAGGGGTCACTGGCTTTTGAATGACTGGTTTTTGAGTTACTGGTTTTTGAATCACAGGGCTTTGATTTGGTTTTTCTTGGGGAATCACAAGACCTGGCTCCATCGAAGAAAATACGGGTGCTGAAGAAGCAGGGGCAGAATGAGAAGAGCGAGAAGAATGGGAAAAATAAGAAGCCTGTGAATTCTCTTCTGGCTTGACTCGTAAACGCTCTCCAGCATTTAAATTATAAGGCGGGGTAAGATGATTCCAGAGCGCAAGATCCCCAACAGTGACGTTAAAGCCATCAGAGATTCCCTCCACAGTATCACCCTCTTGAACCGTGTAATAAGACGCACCAATTGAACTTATACTAGAGACTGGCGCCTGCTGGTTATTATTATCAAAATTTAAATAACTACAGCTGCTTAATACCAAACTTAAGTTTAATAACCCTAATAAATTTAAAAATCTTAAAAAATACACAGCGAACTCCCAGCAAAATCTAAAATTTATAAAATAAAAATTTATTTATAAAATCTCTTTGCATAACCAATCATCGACTAATTTAATTTTCTTATGGTCCGTCAAATCCACTTGAATGGGCATAATAGAAACATAGTTAGAACTAATGGCATGAAAGTCAGTTCCTACACTCCCATCTCGAATTTTACCCGCTTCTCCTAGCCAATAAATTTCTTTATGACGACCATCAAAAGTAGGCTTTAAAGGCTCTGAAAAATGACGCTCGCCTTGTCTTGTAGCTTGAAAGCCATTAATTTTTTCAAAGGGAATATTAGGCACATTGATATTTAAAATTAAGCCCGGTTGAAGCTCGTGTTTTAATAATCTTCTCATGGTTTGTGCGGCAACTTTAGCAGCGGAATCATAGTGCATGAACCCATCATGGCCTGCTAAAGAAAAAGCCAAAGACGGCAAGCCTAAATAACGACCTTCAATCGCCGCGCCTACGGTTCCCGAATAAATCACATCATCGCCTAAATTTGATCCGGCATTAATGCCAGAGATAACCATATCGGGCTCTTGTTTTAAAAAGCCACTTAAAGCTAACTTTGCACAATCCGCGGGCGTGCCATTTAACTGGAACCAGTTGGATCGAATTTCTGTGACTCTCAAGGGCATTTCTAAAGAAATAGCACTGGAGACGCCCGAATTATTTCTATCAGGCGCAATGACAATGACTTCACCAAATTCTTTCATTGCTTCAGCCAGAGCCACAATTCCTGGGGCTAAGATTCCATCATCGTTAGTCACTAAGATACGCATTGTCTTTATCCTGTATAAATTTAAATTAGTTTTGATTTTGATTTTGATAGCGGTAATAAATTTCGCCCGGTTTAACAAAACCTAGATCTTCTCGAGCTTTAGCTTCAGTCGCTTCAGCATTGTTTTTTAAAGCCTGAATCTGAGTTAATAAATCCTGATTTCTAGCTTGTAATATTTTATTTTCTTGAATCTGAGCATCGACCTGTTTTTGGACCTGGTAAGCCGCAAAAATACTGGAGTGCCCCAGCCATAAAGTGCTTTGCAGTAAAATAATTAAAATAATTAACAGGGCCAGCACTAAGCTGACCCCCCAAGAAAATTTAGGCATGCTTTCTAAAAGCCCCACGACCTGCAAATTTTGCAGGGGTATTATTTAAACTTAGCGCCTCTTCGATTCTTAATAATTGGTTATATTTCGCCATGCGATCAGAGCGACACAAAGACCCTGTTTTAATCTGCCCCGCGCCTGTTCCAACCGCTAAATCTGCGATAAAGCTATCTTCAGTTTCTCCAGAGCGATGTGAAATGACTGTCGTGTAATTAGCCGTATGAGCCATTCGAATAGCCTCTAAAGTTTCAGTGACTGTCCCTATTTGATTTAATTTAATCAAAATCGAATTGGCAATATTTTTTTCAATTCCTTCTTTTAGGATTTTGGGATTAGTGACAAATAAATCATCGCCTACTAACTGGATTTTTTGACCCAACTGCTCTGTAGAAATTGCCCAACCAGCCCAGTCTTGCTCAGCCATTCCGTCTTCAATACTAATGACGGGATATTGATCCACCCAGGCTGCTAAATAATTCGAAAACTCTTTTGAGCTTAATTTTTTATTTTCAGAGCCCAAGCAATAGAAGCCCTCTTTATAAAATTCAGAGCTTGCGACATCCACTGCGATATCAATATCAATTCCTGGTTTATAACCTGCTTTTTCTATGGCCTGCATAATTAAACTCAAAGCCACATCATTGCTTTCAAGATTTGGCGCAAAACCACCTTCATCTCCGACTGAAGTACTTAAATTTTTATCATGCAATATTTTTTTTAGGACATGAAATACTTCAGCGCCATATCTCAAAGCTTCTTTAAAGCTAGGCGCACCAACAGGCACAATCATAAATTCTTGAACGTCAATATTATTATCTGCATGCGCACCACCATTAATAATATTCATCATTGGGACTGGCAATATAAATTCTTTCCCTTGGTACAAATCTTTTAGCCTTTGATATAAAGGCTGATTTAAAGCCATCGCAGAGGCTCTCGCACAAGCCATAGACACCCCTAAAATAGCATTGGCGCCAAGATTGCTTTTATTTTCCGTTCCATCTAATTCAATCATTAATTGATCCATCCCCGACTGATCAGAAATATCATGGCCAATTAAACTATTTTTAATTTTAAAATTAATATTCTCAACGGCTTTTAACACCCCTTTACCGCCATATCTTTTCGCATCTTTATCTCTTAGCTCAATCGCTTCACGAGATCCTGTCGATGCCCCAGAAGGCACACAGGCAATAGCTCTCATGCCATTGTCTAAAAATATTTCTGCTTCGACCGTTGGATTGCCACGAGAATCTAGAATTTCACGGCCAATAATATTTTTAATTTTCATATTTTTATTTTTCCCTATTTATTTTTATTTTTTATTCCTGCACCAGATTTTCAATTAAAATTCGAGACTTAACAATCGCGTCAATCTCTTTTAAAACTTTTAATAACTCTTCCATATATTTCAAAGGCCAAGCATTCGGCCCATCACTTAAAGCTTCTTTGGGATTAGGATGCGTTTCCATAAAAATTCCAGAAATCCCAACCGCCATTGCTGCACGAGACAAGCTCGGCACAAACTCTCGCTGACCTCCAGAGACTTTCCCCTGACCGCCTGGTAGCTGAACTGAATGAGTGGCGTCATACACAATGGGGCAACCTGTTTCGCGCATCACCTGCAAAGACCGCATGTCAGAGACTAAATTGTTATAACCAAAACTCGCCCCGCGCTCACAAAGCATAATTTGATCATTGCCCATGTCTTTGGCTTTTTTAGCGACATGGACCATATCCCAGGGGGCTAAAAATTGGCCTTTTTTAATATTTACTGGCCGGCCCTGCTTAGCAACATTTTGAATAAAATTGGTCTGGCGACACAAAAAAGCAGGTGTTTGCAAGACGTCGACTATCTCAGCCACTTCGGAAAGATTGGTATCTTCATGAACATCGGTTAAAACGGGCACGCCTATTTGCGTTTTTACTTTATTTAAAATCTCTAAGCCTTTGTTAATTCCCAAGCCTCTAAAACTATCTCCAGAGGATCTATTAGCTTTATCAAAAGATGATTTATAAATAAAATTAATATTTAATTTTTCAGTCAGATTTTTTAAAAATTCCGCGGTCGATAAAGCCATACTTTCAGACTCAATGACACAAGGCCCCGCTATCAGAAAAAAAGGCTGATCCAAACCCACTTCAAACCCGCATAACTTCAAGAGATTCTCCTAAAAAATTGATTAATAATTTAAGCCAAAATTTAAGCCAAAATTTAAGCGCAGAATTATGACCTCGCAGGTACAAAAAAGCCAACGCTGGAGTTGGCTTTGGTGTGATTAAAGATCTATTAGATTAATATTTTAATATTTTAAAAATTACACACTTTCACAATAAGGCCTGTCCTGATGAATGGTATTAAAATTAACCCAGTTATTTTTATACTGCTGAGACAAAACAAATCCATTCATCATGTTTCCAGTACTGAGTTGAACCCAAGCTTCTCCCTTGTTATTTAAATACCCTGAGCTTTGAGCCACAAAACAATGGAAATTAGTTTCATGACTGGCCTGAATTTGAATAAAAAAATCACTCTCTGTCGAATTACCCATCAAAACATTCGGATGTCTCCCATCATTAGAAAGCCTCACCCAAGGTCCATGGGGGTCACTATTACTCAAGCTATTTCTTACAAAAATGGCTACGCCAGGCGCTGTCGCCATAGGAATAAACCTAATTTTATGCAACTCATGAGGATTAAATTTTCCTGGAGCTGGATTATTAGCTACTGGGTTAGAGGGATTAGCCGGATCTGCAAAGAGCATCTGAGGCCCCGCTAATAAACTTAATAGGCTTAAAGATAAAAGCCCTTTTATCCATAAATTTTTCACTATTTTCACTATTTTTTTCTCCCTGGTTTTGGCTTTAGTTTTGGATTTAATTTTGATCTGTGTTTCCAGCATTGAACATAAATTTTTAGTATTCAAAAGCAAGAATGGCAGGCTAAAAAATTTAACCCCAAAATTAACTCTAAAATTAATTCTCATAATTATCCGCTATATCGGATAATTTTTATTTTAATTTTTTTAACTTAAATTTTTAATTGAATCTTCCAAAGCCCCTAATATTTTTTCCATGGGGATTTTATTGACATCTCCACTTTGCCCCTCTTCTGGAGCTACCAGACAAATAGCTCGGGTATTTAATACCCCCCAGTGTTTCAATTTTTTCTCAGAGTCTAATAAGAGCACCTGGGGTTTACCCATCGCGGCTAATAAATGCCCCGTTCCAGAATCCCCGCAAAGACCCAGATCACAAAGATATAACAACTGCATAAAGTCATGAAAATTTGGCGTTGGAATAAACACAGACCCTGAAATTAAGCTCACTAGTTTTTGAGCAAATTCTTGATCTTGCGGCAAGGCTGTAAAAATAATCTGATAGTTAAAATCAAAATATTTATTTTTAAAGCTAGTTAATAATTTAATTAAATATTCAAAATTTAAACGGCAGCTCGCTCTGTTATTACTTAAAGAAACTAATAATTTCGGCTGATTTAAATTAATTAAATAAGCCTCACTCCAGTGATTTATTAATTCTTGGGAGATATTTATTTTAATTTTTGGATATAAATTTTCAGGCGTTTTATTAATTTGCCCCTGAAAATTTAAATACCCAGAAATTAAATATAAAATTTTCGCACTTTGATGCAAAGCAGAAATATCAGGATCCTTATCTAGCGCTTTATTCAAGCCAAACCCCAAAGTAAATCTCGCCTTAAAGCTTTTAAGCAATAAACTATTTTGCCAATCTGGCGAAGTTTTGGCTGAAATAACTAAATCATATTTTCGAGGGCTTAAAAAATTTTTTAAAATATTAAAGTTCCGCCCATACGGCGCCTCTATGACTTTAAAATCTTTAAAATACTCAGAAAAATAAGGGGCTAATAATTGATTTGATTTTGAGCCATATAAAACAATTTCAGCCTGAGGCGCGAGCTCTTTAATTAAAATTAAACCTGGCATGGCCATGCATAAATCGCCCAGATTATTTCGCCGGATATAGGCAATTTTTTTGAGATCTTTCCAGGGAATTAAATTTATTTTTTTATTTTTTTTAATTTTTTTAATTCCCATATTTTTTATTTTATTAAAATTATTTTTAAATCAGGGCCAATTAATTCTATAGATTTAATTTTCCAGCCTTGCTCATGCGCCTGATTTAAATTTAAAACTTCTGGAATAGTCAGCATATCCACAGCCCCAGCCCCTAGAAAACAGGGAGCCATGTAAACCCATAGTTCATCGATTAGATTTTGATTCAAAAAAGCACTGGTTAATTTATTGCCAGCTTCAATCAAAACCTCTGAATAATTATTTTCATGGCAGAAATTTAATAAGTTTTTTAAATTAATTTTTTGGTTTTTATTTAAATCTGGATTGGGTAAATAAAGATTATTTAATTGACTTAAATTAATAAAATTAATATTTGAATGGGCGATTAAAAAATTATGATTCACCTGATTTTTAAATAAATTTAAATTTTCAATATTTTCAAATAAATCCCCAGAGCTATTACAAATAATGCGCAAGGGCTGAACTATTTTTTGGGATATTTTTAAATTCTCAAGTCGAATATTTAAACTGGGATTGTCTGCTTTCACCGTCCCAGAGCCTGAAATAATGACGGAAGATCGTGCTCTTAAATACTGGACGTCTTGCCTGGATTCTGGGCTGGTAATCCATTGGCTCTGGCCATGAGACAAGGCTGTCTTGCCGTCTAAACTCGCGGCAATTTTAGCGCGAACATAAGGCCTTGATTTTTCCATTCGGCTGATAAATCCTGGATTTAAATCCCGCGCTTCTTGTTCTAATAAGCCCCAAAAAATTTCAACACCCGCTTTTTTTAATTTTTCCAGGCCCTGATTATTTTTAACTAAAGGGTTTGGGTCTTTCATCGCAAAAATAATTTTAGAAACACCGGCTTGAGTTAAAGCATCCACACAGGGCCCTGTTTTTCCCGTATGAGAACAAGGCTCAAGCGTGACATAGCAAGTGCTTTTTTTAATTGGCTTATTGTTAGTACTAGCTTGAGCTAAGGCATTAATTTCAGCATGGGCCTCGCCATAATTTAAATGCGCCCCCTCGCCAATAATTTCTCCCGATGGATTCACTAAAACCGCACCGACCAGGGGATTAGGCCGAGCGGTATACTGGCCCAGTAGCGCTAAATCTAAAGCCCGTCGCATAAAAAATTCATCTTGAGCGGTAAAATTATGATTCATTGATTCATTCTTTGGCTTTAATTTCTAAGCGAGTCACCTGGCGATAGCCTTTGGGTAAAACAACCCCGCGTCTGGCTCGCTCGCCTTTATAGGCTAATAAATCTGCGAATTTAAATCTTAAATACTGCTTACCGGCATAAAGATAAAGTTCTGCCTGAGGATCTTGAGAGTCTATTAGCGCCCAGCATGTTATCTTGTCTTTTTTATGAGCAAGATCTGCACTAGGAATGCCCATTAATTTATTACCCTTGCCTTTAGATAACTCTGGGATTTCAGTCACTGGAAAAATTAATAAACGCCCTTCTTGGCTGGTTAAAATTAAAAACTCACTGGGTAAATAATTAGTTTTTAAAGGCGGTAAAATCTCTGCGCCCGCACTTAAATTAATTAAAGATTTACCTGCTTTATTTTTACTTAAAGTCTCTGAAATAACCGTCACAAAGCCATAACCATGGGTACTGGCTAAAATAATTTTTTGAGATTCTTCGCCTGAAATCATCTGACAAAAAGAAGTCCCAGGCTCTGGCGTAAATTTACTGGTTAAAGGCTCACCCTGGCCCCTAGCAGAAGGAAGTTTGTGCGCCAAGCTGGAGTAGGACCGCCCCGCGGTGTCTATAAAAATCACCGGCCAAGTCGATCGACCTGGAGTTGCCAATAAAAAATGATCCCCTGTTTTATAAGACAAGCTAGACCCGTCGATATTTAAACCCTTGGCACAACGAACCCAGCCTTGAGTGGATAAAATAATAGTAACGGGTTCAGCCGCGATTACTTCTTCTTGACTCAAAGCCTTAGCTTGATCGCGCTGAACAATCGGGCTTTGGCGGCGGTCTCCATGAATTTCTATATAATTTTTTCTGATTTTTTTTAATTCTTCAGCAATAAAATCTTTGAGTAATTCTGGATTTTTTAATAATTTTTTTAAATTTAATTTTTCTTTATTTAATTCATCTTGTTCGGCTTTAATTTTCATTTCTTCTAATTTAGCCAAGTGTCTTAACTTGGTTTCTAAAATAGCTTCTGCTTGGGTCTCAGAAAGTTTAAATATTTTTATTAATTCAGCTTTTGGGTCTTCTTTTTCACGGACAATTTTAATCACTTTATCTAGATTTAAATAAGCAATTAACAGGCCATCTAAGATATGCAAACGGGCTTCGATTTTATCTAATTTAAAGTTTAATTTTCGCTCGACTGTACTAATCCTAAAGCTGAGCCATTCGGTCAAAATAGCCCGTAAATTTTTGACTTCGGGCTTTCCAGACAAGCCAATCATATTTAAATTCACGCGATAGGTGCGCTCTAGATCCGTCGTTGCAAATAAATGCTGCATCAGCTGATCACAGTCGACTCTATTGGATTTTGGAACAATCACTAAAGATAAAGGGTTTTCGTGGTCAGACTCGTCTCTTAAATCAGACACCAGCATGAGTTTTTTTGCGTTCATCTGCTGGGCAATCTGCTCTAAAATTTTTGCTCCAGAAACTTGATGTGGCAACGCATCAATAATAATTTCACCGTCTTGAATTTTATAACGCGCTCTTTGTCTTAAAGACCCACCGCCAGTTTCATAAATATTTTTAATTTCTTCGGGGCTGGAAATAATCTCAGCTTGCGTTGGAAAATCCGGCCCTGGAATCATCTGCATGATTTTGTCCAAGCTGGCCGAGGGGTGTTTTAATAAATAAATACAAGCCTCTAAGACTTCAGATAAATTATGCGGCGGCATATCCGTCGCCATCCCGACAGCAATCCCTGTACTGCCGTTTAATAAAATATTGGGAATCTGCGCTGGAAGATTTAAAGGCTCGTCTAAAGTCCCGTCGAAATTTGGCGTCCAGTCGACCGTCCCATAAGCTAATTCTTCTAATAATAATTTCGCATAGGGAGATAATCTGGCCTCTGTATATCTCATGGCGGCGAAAGATTTGGGGTCATCCATCGATCCCCAGTTCCCCTGGCCATCCACAATCGGATATCTATAAGAAAAAGGCTGAGCCATTAAGACCATGGCTTCGTAACAGGCGCTATCTCCATGCGGATGATATTTACCTAAGACATCCCCAATAGTTCTTGCGGATTTTTTATGTTTTGAAATAGCGGATAAACCCAACTCACTCATGGCATAAATAATTCGTCTTTGAACGGGTTTTAAACCATCGGCAATATGGGGCAAGGCACGGTCTAAGATCACATACATGGAGTAATCTAAATAAGCTTTCTTAGTAAAAACGGCTAAAGGCTGCTGCTCTTGGCCCTCTATGGCTAATTTAAAATCTTCAGATTCAGACAATGTTAGACACCTTATATTTTTATTTTATATTTTATTTTTATAATCCAAAGCCGCTCGAATAAAACCCGTAAACAAGGGATGGCCGTCTCTCGGCGTCGAGGTAAATTCCGGATGAAACTGACAGGCAATAAACCAAGGATGATCTGGAATCTCGAGCATTTCTACTAATTCACCATCAATAGATTTACCCACAAATTTCATCCCGGCTTGCTCTAAGTTTTTCAAATAAAAATTATTAACTTCATAGCGATGTCGATGGCGTTCTTTAATTTCTAATTGGCCATATAGCTTCGCACTTTTAGATTCTGGGTCTAAACGACAGGTTTGGGCGCCCAATCTCATGGTCCCACCCAAGTCGCTATTTTCAGATCGGGTCTCTACTTTTCCAGACGCATCTTGCCATTCGGTAATTAAGCCAATGACAGGGTCTTTGCACTCTAATTTAAATTCGGTGCTATTCGCATCTTTTAAATTTAAAACATGACGTGCGAATTCAATAATCGCGATTTGCATACCCAAACAAATACCCAAATAGGGAATCTTATTTTCTCGGGCATATTGTGCCGCGAGAATTTTTCCATCCACACCGCGCTCACCAAAGCCCCCGGGGACTAGAATCGCATCGAAATTTTTCAAGCTGTCTAAGATTCCAGGCTTTAAAGTCTCCGCGTCGATATAACTAATATTTACTTTGGTTTTAGTCTGAATCCCCGCGTGAAATAAAGCTTCGTTTAAAGACTTATAAGCTTCTGTCAAATCCACATATTTGCCCACCATGGCCAAATTAATTTCATGCTCCGGATGCTCGGTATTAAACACTACTTTTTTCCAGTCGGATAAATCCGCGTCTTTAACTTTTAGACCTAATTTATGACAGACCACGCGGTCCAAACCCTCTTCATAAAAATGCAATGGAATCTGATAAATACTGTCCACATCATGGGCTGAAAAAACAGCACTGGGCTCGACATTGGTAAACAAAGAAATCTTCTGACGCTCAGCCTCTCTCAAGGGAATCTCTGAACGACAAACCAGAATATCCGGCTGAATCCCAATCGATCTTAACTCTTTCACCGAATGCTGGGTGGGCTTGGTTTTCATCTCCCCCGCTTTTTTCACATAGGGGACCAAAGTTAGGTGGATAAATAAAGTTCTGGCGCGTCCAAATTCTAAAGCCAGCTGTCTAATCGCTTCTACAAAAGGCAAAGATTCTATATCGCCGACTGTTCCACCAATTTCGACTAAGCCGACATCATAGCCAGATACGCCTTCTAAAATTCTGGATTTAATCTCATCCGTAATATGCGGAATAACCTGAACAGTGCCACCTAAATAATCCCCACGGCGTTCTTTCTTTAAAACACTTTCATAGACTTTTCCAGCGGTGAAATTACTTTTCCGAGACATTTTGCTATGCACAAAACGTTCGTAATGCCCCAGGTCTAAATCCGTCTCGCAACCATCTTCCGTCACAAACACTTCACCGTGCTGAAACGGACTCATGGTCCCAGGGTCGATATTAATATAAGGGTCTAATTTCATCAGCGTGACGCTTAAACCACGGGCTTCTAATAAAGCCCCCAAAGACGCTGCTGTAATCCCTTTACCTAAAGACGAAACCACCCCACCGGTGATAAATATAATCCGTGTTTCTTTCATTTTTTTCTTGAACCATTGTGAGCAACAATGGGCGGCGATCTTATCAGAGGGGCCTGTGCTTGTCTTGCTGAAATACCCTGCTTTCTTGGATATCGTCTCTCCCCTTGCGGGAGAGACAGGCCGAAGGTTTACCTGAGGACAGAGAGGGGGATAATAAATTATTCAAACCCATTCAATTTTCCATTCCTACAAAGGCGAGAACACCCTCTTATCCGCCGCCACCCCAACATCTCCAGCAGCCCCCGCACCGCCATAAACCACTGTCGCTACGCCAGCCACGGGCTTAACTTTTGCTTTTTCCAGATTTTCTAAAATAATTTTTAAGCTAGCACTCTTTTTTTTCATACCATTGATTAACTCTGGAAAAATACTTCTCGCCTGGAGATTTTCGCCCCTTAACATACTGGGAAAAATAGACCGTAAAATTCCTGCGTCTGTCTTTAATTTATTCAAAATTTTAAACCCATCATGATCTCCAGCTCTATCTCCAGCTTTCACTAAAGTCTGACCCAAACTTTCCAGACTCTCTTGAGCTTCAACTATCGCCTCATCAGCCTGCCTAATAAAATTTTCCAGCTGTTTTGAGTCAGCATATTTTTTAGCCAAATTACTAGGGCTAACTAATAATTCAAACCGCTCTAATCCATTCAATATTTGATCCAAATTCCAGGTCATTTTTTTAAATCCTATTTTTTATTTAACTCAAATTTTGAATAAAAAAAACCGCCTGATTTTTATATTTTAAAATTACAAAAAATTTAAAACTTAAATCAGACGGTATTTTATTTTTAGCGCGCTAAGCCTGCTGCGGCTCCCTCTGTTTAGAGCAACTCAAAATTAACGCCTCCAATCAAAGGCCCAAAATGAGCACGACGACCTTTATCCAACATAAACACACCGGCAATGACGCCTGCGGTTCGAGCTGAACCAGCAACAGGAGGTTCTGAAACAGGCCCTGCCGTGGATTCACCATCTTCCACCTCATCATCACGCACAATAATCTCTGGAACCTCGAAAATATATCTTAGATCCGCAACCGTACTGGCAGGATTCAAAAGAATACCAACTTCTGCAGCCTCAAGCGCTTTACCTCTGTTTATTTGGAAGGGGTGAGCAGCCCGATACGCTGCTGATTTAAATAAAAGCTCACAAGACAATCTTTCAAAAGCCGTAGCAAGCGGTACAGCAGCAGTGGGCGCAGCAGCGCCAGCTCCAACGCCAGCTCCGGTGTCGCCTTCAGCATCAGCACCAACAAATGCAGGTTGAGCTTGCGCAGCGATTAACCATAGTAAGTTGGCAACTGGAGCTGCTAACCACTTAGCACGTGCTTTATTTTTTGGGCTTTCAACACCCAATAGACTGATCGCATGAGCGATATAAGCAGGAGAAAATTTTGGACCAGGTAAATGAGAAGCTTGAACATGCAAAATCGCCATCATGACCCCCACAGCGACTTTCCCGTCACCATGCCCAAAACGCCAAAAATGATTTACGTGATTAAGATAGTTCACACAAGCCGCATGCATATTATTTTCAGCTTCTCGCATCGCTTGCTGTTCACCAGTCAATGGAGCCACTGGAAGTTCTGGCGTTGCCTGACCAGAAGAACGTCCTGAGCCAGGACCTTGACCTGCTTCATTATTGCCCTCGTCTCCATCATGCCCAGCTCCAACACCATCAGCTGCCAATGGATCGGAAGGAACTCTGTGAGCTCGACGAGCATGGTCTAGTTCAGGTTCACCGACTGTTGACCCTTCTGCCAGTGCCCTTGGGCCTCTTAAATCAACTGGAGCGGGATGACCTTCATGAGCATGATGACCCCCTGGAGCGGCATCACCAAAACTCACACCAGGACCTGCAGCCATGAATACACCTTCACCCACGCCCTCAGCAACTGCTACTGCTGTTTCTTCGATTTCTTGAATCTGTTCAATCAACTCACGCAAAGCTTTATCTAAAGCTCTTTTATTTTCATAGGTATTAAAATTTTCAACAGTTCCTTTAGCAGCACCTGCAACTGGCGCATTACCAAGAGTTAAATTTCCCAGTCTGTCAAAAATAGAGTCGGTTTGTGTCGAACGAAATATCGCCCGAATAGGGTCCCACTGAGAACCATTCAATCTCTCAGCGATGTCAGCTGCTGTTTCGAAAGCCGTATCAATAGGATCACTCACAGCTTTCGGCGCGGATTCTGTCAATCCAGATTCTCTTTTCGCAATAGCTGCTTGCAACTCCGCCAAAGCTTGCAATAAATTTTGTTTAGACATAATTCACACTCCTCCCTAAGTTAAAAAAATTTCCGTCTTTTCTTTAATTTTTTGTGATTAAAAAAAGCGACAAGATCGTATCGTTAAAATCAGCTGTTGTGAACCGGTTTTACGCCGGTTCCTGATTCATTTTTTTCTCTCTCATTACCTACCTATGAAAACCCGCTGAGGAGCTGCTTCGTTATAAGCCTGGACTGCCTGCCACAGATATTTCCCACGCGCGCCTTTTGGCGTTTCTCCAAGATTCAAGGCAGCAATTCTGCCTGGAATTTGAGCACCGGGGGTTACTAAAGCCACTTTAAGATCATGAACCAAGGGTGCGCCTATTTTATGTCTCGAGGCAAAGACAATGCTTTCTTCATAACGGGCACAGGCGACTAATAGCTTCACCCTGGCATATTCCAAATCGGTAATGGGAAGTGGCGCACGACGAGGTGGGCCTGCTTGTATTCGCACCGCTTCTGCGGCTTTATAATCCGTAATAGCCTGCTGCATACACGAGCGAAGCAAGTGCTTAGCAGGTGGCGCGGCTAAAATAAGATCCATCGCCACGGTGATTTGTCGATTAAAAGAACCCATCGCATTGTTATGATGTATCAATAAAAATAGAGCCAAAACTTGAGCACGACCGGTGGCATGAAAATTAAACAGCCCGAATTTTTTAGCTGAGAGTTCAAGATATTGCTGACACATAGCTGGCACGGTGCGCCGGGGAGCATCTGGATCTAGAGCTGGAGCTGGAGCTGGAGCTGGAGCTACTGGAGCTACTGGAGCTACTGGAGCTACTGGAGCTACTGGAGCTACTGGAGCTGGAACAGCAGGAGAACCTGCCCCCTCTCTGCCCAAGGGGCTTCCAGCCCCTTGGGCTGTCTCTCCCTCCAGGGGAGAGACGACGCTATGAGTGGGAGAACCTCCAGCACCAGCGCCTGCTACAACTGCCGCGCCTTCGCCACTGCCGTCTAAAAATTCTTCCCCACCTTCTTCATCAGAATCCGAATAATCACTAGCAGAAAAACCCTCTAAAAATTCGCTTTCCCAAGACCGCGCAAAAGCAAAATCTGAAGGATCTAGGCCCATTAAAGATTGGTAAAAAGTCAAAATCAAAGCTTGTAAAATTCGAAGCTGCTCCAGATAGTTTTCTTTTGAATCTGTCACTGGAGCGTCTTGATTAAACACACCTAAAAAATAGCCTCGAATTAATTCAAGATTTTTTTTAGCCTCTGTGTTTTCATTAAAAACATGGCTTTCTGCAAGCTCATCAAAGCTAAGTTTAGCTGTGCGGAGAGCCACTAAAATGTATACATTTCGATATGCCTCATCCCAATTAAACTCTTCGGGTCCAAGATCGCGATCTAATTTCCATAAACTTTTAAATAATAACTTGGCAGAAATCTCTGCATCTGCTCGCGAATCCGGATCCGACTCACCGCTGTCTTCGCTGCCTCGAGCTCCAGCTCCAATGCCAGCGCCTGCTGGACCTTCATCGCTGCCAGACCCTTCATCTCCAGAAAAAATTTCTTCTAACTCTGATTCTGACCCTGACACACGCACACTCCTGACTGTATTTAAAAAAACAGGCGGATCGTAATCAGAAAATCTGCTAGCGCGAAGGGGGGAAAAATTAAAAAATAAAATAAAAAAACTAAACCAACTGCCGTGAGCCGAACGCATGCTGCAAAGTATGGCTGTCGACAAACTCCAGCTCCCCACCAAAGGGCACACCGTAAGTAATTCGCGTGACGGGCTTGTGATTATTTTTGATCATCTGGGTTAAATAATGAGACGTCGCCTCACCTTCGACGCTGGGATTCAAAGCTAAAATTACTTCTTGGACTTGATCTGATTTTAGTCTTCTATCTAAATCACTAAGTTTTAATTCCTGAGGACCAACGCCATCTAAAGGCGATATTTTTCCCAGTAAAACAAAATATAAACCCCTAAAACTCCCCGTTGATTCGATGGCTAAAACATCCATGGGTGTTTCGACAATGCAGAGTAATCCCGGGTCTCTGTGGGGATTTTGGCAAATGGAACACAAAGCTAACTCTGTATAAGTTCGGCAGAGATCACAGTGGCCAATTTCTTTCATGGATTTAATTAAAACATCGGCCAGCACCAAACCCTTCTCTCTGCGTTTTTCTAACAAAGTAATAGCAATACGCTGGGCGGATTTAGGCCCAATCCCTGGCATGCACTGGAGTGCGTCGATTAATTGATTTAATAAAGAATTCGTCATTGAAATAGCACTCTAAAAATACAAAAACAAAAAAATTAAAACGGCAATTTCAATCCGCCTGTTAGAGACTGCATCTGGGTTTTTAGACTGCTTTCTAAATTGGCATTCGCGTTATTTAAAGCCGCTCGAATCAAATCTTCTAAGACTTCTTTTTGATCTGGGTTTAATAAAGATAAATCTATATCAATATTTTCCAGCTCATGACGGCCGTTAATTTCTAATTTAACTAGGCCTGCACCTGATTGCCCTTGGGCTTTGAGATGCTGAATATTTTCTTGTAGCTGCTTGGCTTTGTTAATCATGTCATTGAGGCTCATTCGGGGTTCCTATTTGAGTTTTTATATTTTTGGTTTAAAAGACTGGGGATTTAATTTGGCGCCAAAATTTTCTTGAATAAATAAAGCCACAGGATCTTGCTCAAGATCACTTTCAGCTTTTTTTTGCAAACTAGCTTTCTGTTCAATATTAATTTGATGCGGCGTGGGTTTTATGTCTTCAAAGTTATTTTCGCTATTTAAATTTTTTAAAATAGTCAGCTGAATCCGATGAGCTAATTTTTCCGAGACAGCCTGCTCTACACGCATGATTAAATTCGGGGACATAAAGTTACTTTGCTGCGGAGAAATTGAAAGAGTTAAAATTTTTCCATCAAAGTTTTTAAATGCACAATGAGAAGCTAACTGCTTGGCCATGCCCTGGATATTTAAACTAGCTAAAAGATCTGACCAGTCTTGGGGATTATTTAAAGCATGTGGGGAAGAAATAATCGGAGCAAGGGCTGGAGCTGGAGAAATAGCTGGAGAAATAGCTGGAGAAATAGCTGGAGAAATAGCTGGAGAAATAGCTGGAGAAATAGCTGGAGAAATAGCTGGAGAAATAGCTGGAGAAATAGCTGGAGAAATAGCTGGAGCTGGAGTTTGAGCTGGTGAAGATGACAAAGAAAAAGCATAAAGCCTTAAAATTAACATTTCGAAACCAATCTGCGTCGAAGGGGCTAAGGGAATATCTTCCTGAGCTTTCAGACTGATTTGATAAAATAATTGCACCCACTCTGGAGAAATTAATTTAGCTAACTCACGAATAGGCCCCGCTTGGAAGCGCCCTTCTGGAGAGAGCGGAAAAATCTGAATCTGGGCAATCTCGAAAAATAATTCTGAAAGCAATTGGCTTGTTAGAAATAAATCCGTCGCACTTTGGGTAATTTCTTTGAGGTATTTCTGGGTATTTTCTGGATTTTGTTCAGCAATAGATTTAATTAAATTAAAAATTAAATGATTATCGACCAGGCCCAGCATGGATTCTGTGAGGTCTTTTTTAACTAGGCCTTCGCCATAGGAAATCGCCTGGTCTAATAAACTTAAAGCATCTCGCATAGAACCTTGGGCGGCCCTGGAAATTAAGCTTAAAGCTTCTGGCTCAAAGCTCATATTTTCTTGTTTTAAAATAAAAGCTAAATGCTGGGAAATAATAGTGGGCTCGATATTTTTCAGCGCAAATTGTAAGCATCTAGATAAGACAGTAATGGGTAATTTTTTGGGTTCAGTGGTGGCCAATAAAAATTTAATATGCGAGGGCGGTTCTTCTAAAGTTTTTAAAAGTGCGTTGAAGCTGTGTAAAGACAGCATGTGGACTTCGTCTATTAAATAAATTTTAAATCTGGATTTACTAGGGGCATATTGGACATTGTCTAAGATCTCTCGCGTGTCTTCGACTTTGGTTTTAGACGCCGCGTCGATTTCTATTAAATCAATACAACGACCTTGGTCGATTTCTAAGCAAGTTTGGCATTGGCCACAGGGCTTGGAAGAAATACCCACTTCACAATTTAAACACTTGGCCATGATGCGGGCTAAAGAAGTCTTACCAACGCCTCTAGACCCTGTGAATAAATAAGCATGATGAAGACGGTTTTGATCCAAGGCATGGACCAGGCTTTTCAAGATATTCTCTTGACCGACCATTTGTTCAAAACATCGGGGACGCCACTGCCTGGCAAGCACTTGATAAGCCATAAATCTCCAGACCTTAAAAACAAGAAGCGACCATCGAGCCGCACCTCGGCACACGCTCCATCACTACCGTTGCTTCCTTCCGGACCTGGCGGGGTTTGCAAGGAGTCATTGCGAGGGGACCCGATGATCGCAGGCGGCGATTATAAGGATTTGTTTTTTGAACACAATGGGCGTGACGCAAGTGCTGTTCGAGATGAGACAATCAGTTTATTAGAATTTTCTCATTGAAGTTTTCAATAGTTAATTGATATATATATTTATTTGATTAATAGTCGTAAGGGACGTCATCCCGGCCTTCGCCGGGACGACGAAATTAAAAGCTGTTCCATCAGGAAGATTTATTGGTCACACCTGAACACAATGGAAGAGCAGCAAGAATTTGATAAAAATTAAGCATCGCCAAAAAACTGGCGGAGAGAGAGGGATTCGAACCCTCGATACGTTTTACCGTATACACGCTTTCCAGGCGTGCTCCTTAAACCGCTCGGACATCTCTCCGGAATGTTTATTAAGAGGCTTTACCCCTCAAAAACGCCGCGCATCGTACGATACTTGAGAGTTAAATACAATTGGTTTTTTACCTGATTTTTACCTGATTTTTTTCAAGAAAAGCTAATTGACTTGGATTTTGATTTCAGTATCATCTGCGCGCTTCTTCACTCCTGCCGGGGTGGTGAAATTGGTAGACGCGCCAGCTTCAGGTGCTGGTGGGGGTAACCCCGTGAAGGTTCAAGTCCTTTCCCCGGCACCATTATTTATTAATCAATCCAAAGGATGATTAATCATAATGGTCTGATCTCGATCAGGACCTGTTGACACTATATCCACTGGAATGCCCAGCTCTCTTTCAATCTTTTCAATATAGTTTTTAGCTTCTTGAGGCAAGTCTTCATATTTGGTCAAACCATGCGTTGAGCTTTTCCAGCCGGGCATTGAAATAAACTGCGGGGTCAAATCTTTATAATCTTCAGCATCCGTTGGAGGCAAAAGACTAATTCCAGAGTTTTTCTCAGCATTTTTCTCATAACCCACGCAGATTTTTATTTCTTCTAGGCCATCTAAGACATCTAATTTAGTTAAACAAATTCCTGTCATGCTGTTTAAAAAAATAGAGCGTCTTAAAGACACAAGATCCAACCAACCGCAACGACGAGGCCGTCCAGTCGTTGTTCCAAATTCATGGCCTTGCTTAGATAAATGCGCCCCAACCTCGTCAAATAATTCTGTTGGAAAAGGCCCAGAGCCGACACGGGTGGCATAGGCTTTTGTAATCCCAATGACTTTATTTAAATACAAAGGCCCAAAACCGCTTCCAGAGGACACGCCTCCAGCTGTTGTATTAGAAGAAGTCACATAAGGATAAGTCCCATGATCTATGTCTAATAAAGCTCCCTGAGCGCCTTCAAAAATAATGGCCTGATGTTGAGCACTGGAATTAATACTGGAATTAAAAATAGTTTGTAACCTCGCTGAGGTATCTAAAATTAAATGCTTGAAAAACTCAGCCTGCTCTAAAGTTTCTTCGTAAATCTTTAAAGTATGTAATTTGGGCTGTTTGAAATAATTTTCTAATACAAAATTATGGTAATCCATGAGCTGCGTTAATTTTTCTAGAAATCTTTCGGGGTGTAATAAATCCCCTGTTCGCACGGCTCTTCTGGCGACTTTATCCTCATAGGCGGGGCCAATACCGCGCCCCGTCGTCCCAATTTTTTGATCGCCTCGCTTTAATTCCCGAGCCTGATCTAAGGCTGCATGAACAGACAAAATCAAAGGACAGGAATCACTAATAATTAATCTTTCTCGAACAGGAATACCCGTTTGCTCTAGTCTTTTAATTTCTGAACAAAGGGCTTCAGGAGATAAAACCACCCCATTGCCAATAACGCTTAAAATACCCGCATGCATAATGCCTGAGGGAATTAAATGCAGCTTGGTCACTTGGCCATTAATCACCAGGGTATGACCCGCATTATGACCGCCTTGATAGCGAACAACGGTAGACACTCGCGAGTCAGCAGTTAATAAATCAACGACTTTACCCTTGCCTTCATCGCCCCACTGGCTGCCTAAGATCACAATATTTTTTGAGATATTTTTAAAATTATTAAGCATTGTCATAAATTAAGCTCTCTTAGCTCACTGCTGGATTAAAATATTGAAATAACTGCCCTGAAGGACTTAAAACCAAGGTCCCATGCTGATTGGCAAAAGCCGCTTGATAGACTTGTAGAGATCTAAAAAATGCATAAAAACTGGCATCTTGGGCATAAGTACTCGCTACAATAGCCAAGGCTTTCGCTTCTCCATCTGCTCTGGTCTTAGCCGCTTGTGAATTCGCTGTCGCAATAATAACAGCAGCACTCGCATCCGCATCAGCTTTGATTTGCTCAGCTGTTTGTAAGCCATCAGCGCGATAAGTTGCAGCGTCGTTTTCGCGCTTAGATCTCATGCGAGCAAAAACAGATTCTTGAACTTTTTGGGGAAGCTCTATTTCTTGAATTCGAACATCAACAATTTGAATCCCTAATTGAGCCGCAGGCGCCGCTAAAGCCTGGGATAAATTAGTCATCACTTGCTCACGCTTGGTGTTAATCAAATCTGAAATAGTCATCTGACCAAATTGATTACGCATCGCATCTTGCAGTGCCTGCTGTAACAGAGAATCTGCCAACTGGTCATTATCTGACGTTGATTCGTAATAAGTCACTGGATTATTAATTTTCCACTTCACATAGGCATTAACAGAAAGCTCTTTTTGCTCGGCCGTCATGACCCTGTCTGAATTAGAAGTCAGAGTACGAACCCGCATATCAAATTCATCAATGTTTTCAATAAAGGGCCAACGAAAATGCAAGCCAGGCTCTGCAATCATGGGCTGATTAGGAGCCGTGTTGACTATTTTCCCTAAGCGCAAAACAATCGCAGATTGATTTTGATTCACTGTAAAAACAGACATCGTCAAAAAGAAAATGGCAATAATAATACTCGCCAAAAATATAAAACTAGCTCGCATTATTTTGAGCCTCCTGCCAACGTAAATAGCCTGATCTTGAATTTGAATTATCTAGATTATTACTAGATCCAGAATTATTAGATCCAGAATTATTAGATCCAGAATTATTAGATCCAGAATTGCTAGCTCCAGAATTACTGGAGTTAGAGTTATTAGAATTAGAAGAACAAGCAGAACCAGCAGAACAAGCAGAACCAGCAGAACCAGCAGAACTAGCAGAACTAGCAGAACCCATATCAGACTCATCAGGCAAAGTTAAATAAAAAGAACCTGATTTAGACCCGCTATCAATTAAAATTAAATGACTGCCCTGCAAGACATTTTGCATCGTGTCTAGATACAAGCGCTCACGAACAATCGCAGGATATAAACGATACTGGGGTAAGAGCGCATCGAAACTGGCCACACTGCCCTGTGCGTTTAAAACAGAACGTTCAGCGTCTGCATCAGCCTGTTGTAAAATTCGTGCGGCTTGGCCCTTCGCTTGGGGGACGACTTGGTTGGCATACGTATTACCGTTATTAATATAAGTCACCTGGTCTTCACGGGCTTTAATCACGTCATCGAAAGCATCTTTAACTTGATCTGGCGCGCTGGCATATTGCATATCGACATCTAAAACACTCAGGCCCAGCTGATAATTTTGAACTAATTTTTTAATCTGAGTCTCTACTTGAGCCCTCACGACTTCGCGACCATTGGTCAGAATATCAGTCAGCTCAGAATGACCTACAACTTCTCGAACGACGCTATCTGTAATTTGCTCCAGACTGCCCGTGGGGTCTTGTGTATTAAATAAATAAGCCTCTGGATCTGAAACACGATATTTAACCACGAAGACCACATGAACTAGATTTTCTTCACTGGTCAGCATAACGCCATCTTGGGTGATCATGCCCACTTGGTTCACATCGACGATCTGATTAGTTTCTATAAATCGTGGCATCCAATGAGGACCAGAGCCGACAGTTTCTAGATATTTTCCAAAGCGCAAGATCACAGATTCTTCAGCAGGCTTTACCACATAAAATCCAGACGCCGCCCAAATGGCAATTAAAATTAAAAGAATAATCCCCAGCATCTTGAGCGAAACAAGATCTACCGGGTCTTTTGATTTTTTCTGAGAATTAGCAGAGTTAACAGGTCCACTTGGCCCCATAGGCTTATTTTGAAAACTAGATTTCAAATCAGGCGTAATGGGTTTTTTTAGTTTTTTTAACTTATTAAAAAGCTCTTTAAAAAACTGATCCAAAGGCGGCGGTCCTTGCCGACCAGATCCACCAGATCCACCAGATCCGCCAGACCCACTGGGTTTTGACTCCCAAGGATTTGGCTTTTTTTCAGACCCGCTTTCGCTGTCATTTTTCGATTTTTCGTCATCACTGGCCATCAACATCTCCCTGGAAATTCGGGCCTCAAAATTAGGGCAGGTATTCTGATAGAGCCGTAAGCAGCAAGTCAATACCGAGCCTACGTTCGCAAGAGATCCAAACGCGAATGGCCCGGCCAGATTCGTCTCGATCTATGCGCGGTTCAATCGGAGGATCCAATAAATCTATCTTGTTAAACACCTGTATTATTGGCTTATTTAAAACTTTCAAACTATCTAAAACTTCTTCAACAGCCTGGATTAATACCTCTTGATCTGGATCCGCGGCATCAATCACATGGATTAAAACATCCGCCAAAACAGTTTCTTCTAAAGTCGCTGAAAAAGCTTTGACTAAACCATGGGGTAAATTGCGAATAAATCCGACCGTGTCGGCTAAGACAATAGACTGATAAGACTGTGAATCCCCCACTCCAGCTGAATTTACTAGCCCATAGGCATATTCATAATGGCCATTATTTTTATAAAGATTTTCATATTGAGCCTGAATCAAATCTGGATCTATTAAATCTGGATCTATTAAATCTGGGTCTATTAAATCCGGAGAACAAGACGGGGATGATTCAGAAGATCTAGGCACTCGACAGCGTCTAAGAGTCGGATCTAAAGTCGCAAATAATTGATTCTGGACATACACATGCTCGCCCGTTAAGACATTAAATAAACTAGATTTTCCCGCATTGGTATAACCCACTAAAGAGACCGTTGGTGTCTCTGATTTTTGCCGAGCCTGCCTAGATAAAGATCGTGTTTGCTTTACTTTTTCTAAGCGTTTATTTAATTGCTTGATTTTGCCCTGCAACAATCTTTTATCGAGTTCTAGCTGGGTTTCACCCGGTCCTGTTAAACCAATCGCACCGCCCCGCTGTCTTTCCAGATGGGTCCAGGCGCGTTTTAATCTGGAAGACATGTATTGAATTTGGGCTAATTCTACTTGTAATTTCCCTTCGAAAGTCCGGGCTCTTCTTGCAAAAATATCCAAGATTAAGCCCGTTCGATCTAAGATTCTAAGCTCTAAATATTTTTCTAAATTGCGCTCTTGAGAAGGCGTTAAGTCATAATTAAAAATCACTAAATCGGGACTTTCAGCCTGAATAATTAATTTTAATTCTTCGACTTTTCCCTCTCCAATAGAAAACTTAGGATCCGGTCGATCTCTTTTAGCCAAGCACTCACCGACAATCTCAGCCCCAGCTGATAGGGCTAATTCTCTTAATTCAGCTAAAGAATTCTTCTGAAAATGATAAAAATCCACATGAACCAAAACTGCCCGTTCACGAATGAGCTCATGACTAATCATTAAAATTTAACTTTCTCATTAATTTTCCTGGGTGGGCCCTAATAAAGTCGGACCTGGTAAATCAGCATCATTATGGGAACTATGCTCTGCTGACTCATCCGAACCATCTTGATGATGAAAACGAACTTGGCGCGCTGGAACAATGGTCGAAATCGCGTGTTTATAAACCATTTGATTCACGCTGTTATTTCTCAAAACAATGACAAATTGGTCAAAAGAATCGACATTCCCCTGCAATTTAATCCCATTGACTAAATAGACCGCGACTGGAATACGCTCTTTGCGTAGTGCGTTTAAAAAAGGATCCTGCAGAGATGGGCTTTTAGACATACTGGCTCTCCTAAAAATCTAAAAAATCTAAAAATAAATAATTATTAAAATTGGATATAGGCGTTATAAAAAACCCAGACCTGCCCAGATTGGGGCGGGGCATTGTACGCTGATTTAAATTTTTTTTTCTAGATAGCACCGCAAAAAAATTACAGATTACAAATAAAGTTAAACTTGATTTAAATTGGAATAATTTTCTCGCAATTTCTAGTCTATAAAATTTTCGATAAATGATTGGTCAATAGAAAAAACAAAGGAGCAATGAATCATGTCAGCTTTACCAAGAACCCTTAAAGAGGCTATGACCATGACCGGCCCCAATGAGGTGAAAATACAAGAAGATAACGCGATGTTCGACTTTTCCGATGATTCAAGCTGCTGGGAATTAGCTGCTTGATATCGTCTCTCCCCGGCGAGGGCTTCCAATTAGCCTTAAGTTTTGCTTGAAAAATCTTGAATTGTACGGGCTCAGATCAAGCTATCTAATAGGAAAGGGGTAGGGGCGAATCTTGTATTCGCCCGTGGTG